>Ga0105090_10000265_pt1 | contig 24288 bp, 23 predicted proteins | sample PPLLak3March2015_FD_79110 | JGI IMG/M metagenome (GOLD analysis project Ga0105090, IMG submission 79110) | Freshwater sediment microbial communities from Prairie Pothole Lake near Jamestown, North Dakota, USA - PPLs Lake P7 Core (1) Depth... | ecosystem: Environmental > Aquatic > Freshwater >...
AGAGCAGCGAGATCGGCGTGCTGGCGCTCTACCCGCGCAATGCGGGTGCGGAAGCCCAGTGGTACGTCCGCGGCCAGTGATAGCAGCATGACGGGCGCGCCCGGGGTCGGCTGACCGGCCCCGGGCGCGAACCGGAGGGATCGAAATCGACGGGAGGCAGGCATCCTGCCTCCCGTTTTCTTTGGCGGCGTCGCCAGGTTCCGGCAAGGGGGCCGCGTTCTGTTAACGTGGCGCCGGTCCCGCGCTCCCCCGGTGCAATGAACTACCGTCACGCCTTCCACGCCGGCAACTTCGCGGACGTGCTCAAGCACGTCGTGCTCGTGATGCTCGTCGAGCACCTGAAGAAGAAGCCGGCGCCGTTCTTCTACCTCGACACGCACGCGGGCCGCGGGCTCTACGACCTGAGCGACGCGTCGGCCCAGCGCAGCGGGGAGTACAAGGATGGCATCGGCCGGCTGCTCGAGGCGCCGCCGCGCGAACTCGTGCCTGAGGTGGCCGACTACGTGCGGCTCGTCCGGGAGTCTGCGGGCCCTGGCCGCAGCGCGATCACGGCCTACCCGGGCTCGCCCGCGCTCGTGGCGCAGCTGCGCCGGCCTGACGATCGCATGGTGCTCGCGGAGACCCTGCCTCGGGAGGCTGCGGCCTTGCGGAAGGCGCTGGGCCGGCAGCGGCTGCTCTCGGTGATCGAGAGCGATGGCTATGCGGCCCTCAAGGCCCACCTGCCTCCGCGCGAAAACCGCGGCCTGGTGCTGATCGACCCGCCCTACGAGTCGGATCTCGAATTCGACCGCGTGCTCGCGGGACTCGGCACGGCGCACGAGCGCTGGCCCACCGGCACGTACTGCATCTGGTACCCACGCACGGGCCGGGCGGGACCCGAGAGATTCCACCGCGAGCTCGAGCGCTCCGGCCTGCGCCGGATCCTGGACATGTGGCTCGCGGTGCTCCCGCACGACGCGCGGGTCGGCATGTCGGGCGCCGGGCTCGTCGTCGTGAATCCGCCGTGGCTGCTCGAGGAGAGGTTGCGGGAACTGCTCCCGTCGCTGCACGGGCTGCTTGCGCCCGAGGGGCTCGGCGGCACGGGCGTCGAGTGGATCGTCCCGGAATAGGTCGCGCCCCGCCGCGCCGGCAGCGGCTGCCTCAGCCGTCCTTCAGGCACGCCTCGTAGCGGAAGCAGCCGACGAGGTGGTCGTTGACCATGCCGGTCGCCTGCATGTGGGCGTACAGCACGGTCGAGCCGACGAACTTGAACCCTCGCCGCTTGAGGTCCGCGCTCATCGCGTCGGACTCGGGGCTCGTCGCCGGCACCTGCCCGTGCTCGCGCCAGCGGTTCACGATCGGGCGTCCACCCACGAACGACCACAGGTGCGTGGAGAGGCTGCCCACTTCGCCCTGCAGCTCGAGCACCGCCTTTGCGTTCGACACGGCCGCCTCGATCTTCAGGCGGTTGCGGACGATGCCCGGGAATTCGAGGAGCTTCGAGATGCGGCGCCGGTCGTAGCGAGCGACGCGTTCGACGTCGAAGTCCGCGAACGCCTCGCGGTAGCCCTCGCGCTTCGCGAGGATGGTCGCCCAGCTCAGGCCGGCCTGGGCGCCCTCGAGGATCAGGAACTCGAACTGCTTGCGATCGTCGTGAACGGGCACGCCCCACTCCTCGTCGTGGTAGCGCACGTACCCCTCGGTCCGGCCGCCGAGCGCCCACGGGCAGCGCGGGCGCGCGTCGGGCACGTAGGGAGGAGGCTTTTTCGGGGCAGGCATCTCGGGCTCGAGGCCGGAAGCCCTCGTCACGACCGCGACGGCGGGCCGAAGCGGGCGGACGAGGGTCCGGTCACGTCCGGGCGATAAGGATCAGGTCGTCTTGCGGTCGCCGCCCTCGCCTTCCTTGCCCTTGTCGGCACCGCACTTGCCCTCGCCGCACTTCCCTTCGCCGCACTTGCCTTCGCCCTTGGCCTTGTCGCCGCCGCACTTGCCTTCGCCCTTGGCCTTGTCGCCGCCGCACTTGCCTTCGCCGCACTTGCCCTCGTGGCCCTTGGCCGCTCCTGCGGCATCGTCCGCAGCCATGTAGGCCGTGGCGAGCGAGGTCAGGCTGAACGGACTTGCCTGGGCTGCCGAAACGGCGGCGAGCGATCCGGCGATTGCGGCGCCGAGGGCGAGGGCCGACGGCGTGCGGAGCGTCTTCGGGTTCATCGTTCGTGTCTCCTGCGTGGTGTCTCTGGGTGGCTGGCGCGACCGCGCGCCGGGACGGCGGTCGATCGCCGCCGTTCCCTGGTCGCGATCCTGCCCGAATACCGGCCGACGGAAAAGGCGTGGGCTTCGGCAAGTCCGTGCTTTCCGGGCCGCGACGCGTTCCTGTATAAGAACCGGTCGGACGGCGTCCGGAGCCCCGATGAGCCACCACAATCCGCCTGCCCAGTATCCCCGGGTGCGCATGCGCCGCATGCGCCGTGACGACTTCTCGCGCCGCCTGATGCGCGAGACGACGCTCACGCCCTCGGACCTCATCTATCCCGTCTTCGTGATGGAAGGCTCGAAGCAGCGCGTGGCCGTGCCGTCGATGCCAGGCGTCGAGCGCCTCACGGTCGACGAACTCGTACGCGAGGCCGAGGCGATCGCGCGGCTTGGCGTGCCCGCCGTCGCGCTGTTCCCGGTCACGCCGCCCGAGGCGAAGTCGCTGGACGGCCGCGAGGCGTGGAACCCGGAAGGGCTGGCCCAGCGCGCCGTGCGCGCGTTGAAGCAGGCAGTGCCCGGGCTCGGCGTGATCACCGACGTCGCGCTCGACCCGTTCACGACGCACGGCCAGGACGGCATCGTCGACGAGACCGGCTACGTGATGAACGACGTCACGGTCGAGGCGCTCGTGAAGCAGGCCGTCTCGCACGCCGAGGCGGGCGCCGACGTCGTGGCCCCCTCCGACATGATGGACGGCCGCATCGGCGCGATCCGCGAGGCGCTCGAGGCGTCCGGCCAGGTCCACACGCGCATCCTCGCCTACTCGGCGAAGTACGCGTCGAGCTTCTACGGCCCGTTCCGAGACGCGGTCGGCTCGGCCGGCAACCTCGGCAAGGGCAACAAGTACAACTACCAGATGGACCCGGCGAACTCCGACGAGGCGCTGCGCGAGGTGGCGCTCGACCTCGACGAGGGCGCCGACATGGTGATGATCAAGCCCGGGATGCCGTACCTCGACATCGTGCGGCGAGTGAAGGAGCGCTTCGGCGCGCCGACGTACGTCTACCAGGTGAGCGGCGAGTACGCGATGCTGATGGCGGCCGCGCGCAACGGCTGGCTCGACGAGCGCGCCGTGATCATGGAGTCGCTCACGTGCATCAAGCGCGCGGGCGCGGACGGCATCCTCACGTATTTCGCGCGCCGCGCGGCGGAATGGCTGCATGCCTGACGCCTACGGGCTGTTCGGCTGGCCCGTCCACCACAGCTGGTCGCCGTTCATCCACGGCATGTACGCGCGGCTCACCGGCCAGGACATGGTCTACCGCCTGTACGAATCGCCGCCGGAGCGCTTCCGCAGCGAGGTGCTCGGCTTCTTTGGCGACGGCGGCAGCGGCATCAACGTGACGCTGCCGCACAAGCGGGCGGCCGCCGACCTCGTGAACGAGCTCACGCCGCGCGCGCAGCTCGCGGACGCGGTCAACACCATCTTCCGGCGCGGCGAGGCGCTCGTCGGCGACAACACCGACGGCGTCGGCCTGCTGCGCGACCTCACCGCCAACCTGGGCCTGCGCTGGTCCTCGCCGCGGATCCTCGTGCTCGGCGCCGGCGGCGCGGCGCGCGGCGTGCTCGAGCCGCTGCTCTCCCTCGGGCCCTCGGAACTCGTGATCGCCAACCGTACGCCCGACAGGGCGCGCGACCTCGCCCGGGAGTTCGCGACGCACGGCCCGGTGCGCGGCTCGGGATTCGCCGAACTCGAGCCGCAGCCGTTCCACCTGATCGTCAACGCGACGTCGGCGAGCCTCCGCGGCGAGGCGCCGCTCGTGCCGATCGACGTCGTCGGCACCGACACAACGTGCTACGACATGGCCTACGGCGCGGGCGACACGCCATTCGTCGCGTGGGCGCGCCGGCTCGGTGCGGCTCGCGCCGAGCAGGGCTGGGGCATGCTCGTCGAGCAGGCAGCGGAGTCGTTCGAGGCCTGGCGCGGCGTGCGGCCCGACACCGCGCCGGTGCTCGAGGCGCTGCGCTCGCGCGCCGCTACGGCTGCGAATACTCGTTCTTGAGCTCGACGTAGAGCCCGGCCAGCACCGGGATGCGCTCGCGCTCGTAGGGCGTGAGGTCGCGCGCGCGGCGCACCGGATTGCCGACGTACAGCCCGCCGGACTCGAGGCGCTTTCCGGGCGTCACGACCGTGCCCGCGCCGATCATCACGTCGTCCTCGACGACGGCTCCATCGAGCACGATGGCCCCGATGCCCACCAGCACGCGATCGCCGATCGTGCACCCGTGCACGACGACCTTGTGGCCGATCACGACGTCCGCGCCGATGACCAGCGGCCACCCGGAATCGTTGCCGGGGTACGGCCGCGAGACGTGCAGCACGCTGCCGTCCTGCACGTTGCTGCGCGCGCCGATGCGGACGTGGTTGACGTCGCCGCGCACGACGGCCATCGGCCAGATGGAGACGTCGGCGCCGAGCACGACGTCGCCGATCACGACGGCCGCCGGGTCGATCCAGGCGCCCGGCTCCAGGGTCGGCTCGATGCCGCGGTAGGCTCTGACGGGCATGCGCGATTCCTCGATTCTGCGACGCGTAGTCTAGACGGTGGCCGCCCGCGGCCGGCAAGCTTCACGCACGGCAGGCGGACTGCCCCGGAGTAACCGAAGTGATCGTCGTGACCCTGCTGTTCCTCGCGCTCGTCGTCGTGGCGGCGCTCTACGTCGTGCGGATCTACAACGGCCTCGTCGCGCTGCGGGAGAACGTCCGCAAGGCGTGGTCGAACATCGACGTGCTGCTCACGCAGCGCCACGACGAGCTGCCGAAGCTCGTCGAGACCTGCAAGCGCTACATGGCCTACGAGCAGGAGACGCTCGAGAAGGTGATGCAGGCCCGCTCGTCGGTGTTCAAGGCGCAGGGTCGCGGCGACGTGACCGCGCTCGGGGCCGCCGAGCAGCAGCTCCGGGACGGCCTCGGCCGACTGTTCGCGCTGGCCGAGAATTATCCCGAACTCAAGGCCGACCACGGTTTCCGCCACCTGCAGACGCGGATCTCCGAGCTCGAGGAAGCGATCGCAGACCGGCGCGAGCTCTACAACGACGCGGTCAACCTGAACAACATCCGCGTGCAGACCTTCCCGGACCTGATCGTCGCGCGCCTGTTCGAATTCCGTCAGTCCACGCTGCTCGAGTTCGCGGAGGAGCAGAAGCGCGACGTGGACCTCGGCAAGCTGTTTGGCTGACCCGTCCGACGTGGGTGACGCCGCGTTCTGGCTGGTCGCGCTCGCTTTCGCGGTCGGTGGCGGCGGCTGGCTCGCGTTCCGCTCGCTGCACGTCGCGCGGCTCGTCGAGGACACGCCCACCTCCCGGGTCCGCTCGGCCGCCCAGGGGTACGTCGAGCTCGGCGGCCGCTGCCGGCCGCTCGAGGGCTCGCCCAACCTCGCGCCGCTGACCGGCCGGCCCTGCGTCTGGTGGCGTTACCGGATCCAGCGGCGACAGTCGACCGGCTCGTCGAAGAATCGCCGAACGCAGTGGCAGACCGTGCACTCGGGCCGCTCCGAGCAGCCGTTCGTCCTCGAGGACGAGACGGGACAATGCCTGGTTCACCCGACCGGCGCCGAGGTGCTGACCGGCGAGTCGACGACCTGGTACGGCGACACGCCGTGGCCCGCGAAGGCCCCCGGATCCGCCGGGTTCCGCTTCGGCCAGGGCGACTACCGCTACTTCGAGGAACGCATCTATGAGCACGAGCACGCGGTCGTGCTCGGGCAGTTCCGCACGGTCACGTCGAGCGGCCAGCGCGACGTCGACGCCGAGGTCGGCGCAATGCTGGCGGAATGGAAGCAGGACCAGGCGGCGCTCGCCGAACGCTACGACACCGATCGCGACGGGCGCGTGAGCCTCGAGGAATGGGAGCACGCGCGCGCCGCGGCCCGCGACGCGGTCGTGCGCCGCAACCTCGAGCGGCCCACGACTCCCGCCGTCCACGTCGTCGGCCGGCCCGATGGCCGGCAGCTCTTCCTGATCGCCGCAGTGGACCAGCAGGCGCTCGCCAGGCGCTACCGCCGGCGGGCCGCCGTCGCGTTCGTCGGCTTCGCCGCCGCGACGTACGCGCTCGCATGGCTGCTGCAGGGGATGTTCGGCTGAGCCTAGAATGGGCGCCGCCCCTGGCTCCCGGTGTTCCCCCATGTCGAATCCGCTGCTCTCGGACGCTCCGCTGCCCGCCTTCGGAGCGATCGAACCACGCCACGTCGAACCGGCCGTCCGCGAACTGCTGGACGCGAACCGACGCGAGATCGCCGCGCTGGTCGCGGCCGGGGCGGACCGCTGGGACACGCTCGTCGTGCCGCTCGAGCGGATGCACCACCGCCTCGGGCGCGCCTGGTCGCCGGTCGGCCACCTGAACGGCGTGATGAACGGCGACGAGCTGCGCGCCGCCTACAACGCCTGCCTGCCGCTGCTCACGACCTATCACACCGAGCTCGGCCAGAACGTCGAGCTCTGCGCGGCGTACCGGCGCGTTGCCGACAACGAGCGCGGCACGCTCTCGCCGGAGCAGGCGCGCGTCGTCGACAACGCGCTGCGCGACTTCCGGCTCGCCGGCGTCTCACTTCCACCCGAGCGCAAGCAGCGCTTCCGCGAGGTGATGGAGCGGCTCGCCACGGCGCAGGCCACGTTCGACGAGCACGTGCTCGACGCGACGAACGCGTGGTCGCGCCACGTTGCTGATCCGGCCGAGCTCGACGGCCTGCCACCGAACGTCGCCGGACGCGCGCGCGAAGCCGCCTCCGCCGCTGGGCGTGACGGCTGGCTCTTCTCGCTCGACGCCCCGACGTACCAGGCAGTGCTCATGCATGCCTCGAACGAGTCGCTGCGCCGCGAGTTCTACGAAGCCTGGGTCACCCGCGCCTCGGACTGCGGCCCGCTCGCCGGACGCTGGGACAACGGACCGCTCATGGCGGAGATCCTCGCGCTGCGCCACGAAGCCGCGACGCTGGTCGGGCACGCGAACTACGCGGAGTACTCGCTCGCGACCAAGATGGCGCGCACGCCGGCCGAGGTGATCGAGTTCCTGCAGCGGCTCGCGCGGTTGAGCCGGCCGGCCGCGCAGGGCGAGTTCGACGAGCTCACGCGCTACGCGGGTCGGCCGCTCGAGGCGTGGGACGTCGCGTACTACTCGGAGCGCCTGAAGCAGGAGCGCCTGCAGGTGTCGGAGGAGGCGCTGCGGCCCTACTTCCCGGCACCGCGCGTGCTCGCGGGACTCTACACGGTGATCCACCGGCTCTACGGCGTGCGCATCGTCGCGAACCCGGCCGTCGAGACCTACCACCCGGACGTGCGCTATTTCGACGTCCTCGACCGCGACGGTGCGCCGCGTGGCGGGTTCTTCCTCGACCTCTACGCGCGACCGAAGAAGCGCGGTGGCGCGTGGATGGACGAGTGCGTGGGTCGCATCGACCTCACCGGCGCGAGATCGCTGCCCGTGGCCTACCTCGTCTGCAACTTCTCCCCGCCGCACGGCGACCAGCCGGCGCTCCTCACGCACCACGAGGTGCTCACGCTGTTCCACGAGTTCGGGCACGGCCTGCACCACATGCTGACGCGCGTCGGCTGCCCGAGCGTTGCCGGCATCAACGGCGTGCCGTGGGACGCCGTCGAGCTGCCGAGCCAGTTCATGGAGAACTTCGCATGGCGCGACGAGGTGCTGCCGCTCGTCTCGGCGCACGTCACGACGGGCGGGCCGCTGCCGCACGCGATGCTCGAGCGTCTGCAGGCGAGCCGCACGTTCCAGGCCGGCATGCAGACGGCGCGCCAGCTCGAGTTCGCGCTGTTCGACTTCCGGTTGCACGCCGAGTATGTGCCGGGCGCCGCGCCCCGCATCGCGGAGACGCTCGCCGAGGTGCGCGAGGCCGTCGCGGTCGTCAGGCCGCCCGCCTTCAACCGCTTCCCGAACAGCTTCCAGCACGTCTTCTCGGGCGGCTACGCGGCGGGCTACTACAGCTACAAGTGGGCCGAAGTCCTCTCGGCGGACGCGTTCGGCGCGTTCGAGGAGCACGGCATCTTCGACGTGGCGGTCGCGCGTCGCTTCGCCTCCGCGATCCTCGAGCGCGGCGGCAGCCGGGACGCGATGGAGGCGTTCGTCGAGTTCCGGGGCCGCGAGCCGCGCATCGAGCCGCTGCTCCGCCAGATGGGCCTCGCGGCGTAGCCCCGCGTGCGCATCGCGACCTGGAACGTCAATTCGCTCAGGGTGCGGCTGCCCCACCTGCTGGACTGGCTCGCGACGAACCCGACCGACGTGGTGGCGCTGCAGGAGACGAAGCTCCCAGACGCGGATTTTCCGCACGCCGAGCTCGCGACCCTGGGTTACGAGGTCGCCTACAGCGGGCAGCGCACCTACAACGGCGTCGCGCTGCTGTCGCGCCGGGGGCTCGCGGACGTCGTGGCGGGCATCCCGGGCTTCGAGGACGAACAGCGGCGCGTGCTCGCGGCCACGATCGCGGGCGTGCGGGTCATCGACGTGTACGTCCCGAACGGGCAGGCCGTCGCCTCCGAGAAGTACGAGTACAAGCTCCGGTGGCTCGCGGCGCTGCGCGACTACGTGGCCGCGGAGCTCGCGCGACATCGGCGTCTCGTGATCCTCGGCGACTACAACATCGCCCCGGAGGACCGCGACGTGCACGACCCGAAGGCGTGGGAAGGCTCCGTGCACGTGAGCGAGCCCGAGCGCGCGGCGCTCCGGGCGCTGCTCGACGCGGGACTCGTCGACTGCTTCCGGCGCTTCGAGCAGCCCGACCGGAGCTACTCGTGGTGGGACTACCGGACGTTCGCGTTCCGGCGCAACGCGGGTCTCAGAATCGACCTGATCCTCGCGAGCGGCGAGCTCGCGGAAAAGTGCGTCGCCTGTCACATAGACAAGGCGCCGAGGAAGCTCGAGCGCCCCTCCGACCACGCGCCCGTCGTCGCGGCCTTTGACATATGAACGGCCGCGGCCCGCCTGTCGGAAGTCTTTACTCCCGTCCCCGGCGCAGGCTGGACTAGACTCCCGCCACGACGAGACGAAACGCGCCACTCACGACAACAACAACAACGATCCATGCAGTACCGGCGCAGCGACTACGACGTCACCAACACCGTGCAGGTGAGTTCCGTCGCCGCCGTGAGGCGCGCGGTCGAGGAGCTGTACGCGCAGACCTGGCCGGGCGCACCCGTCGAGCGGCTCGCCGCCGCATTCGCGGACTTCGAACGGCTCTTCAACGGACAGTACCCGGGCTACCTCGGCTGCGACACCGTCTACCACGACGTGCAGCACACGCTGGACGACACGCTCGCGATGGCGCGGCTGCTCGCGGGCTACGAGCGCTCGCATGCGCCGGAGCACCGCCTCGGCGCCGACCGGGCCCTGCTCGGGCTCGTCGTCGCGCTGTTCCACGACGCGGGCTACATCCGCCGGACGGACGATTCGAAGCACCGCAACGGCGCGGAGTTCACTCGCACGCACGTCGGACGCAGCGCGCGCTTCCTCTCGAGCTACCTGCCGACGATCGGCATGGCGGAGTGGGTGCCCGTCGCATCGCTGATCGTGCACTACACGGGCTACGAGCTGCCCTTCGACCAGATCCGCCTCGACGACGCGCGCGACCGCAAGGTCGGTCACCTGCTCGGCACGGCCGACATGATGGCGCAGATGGCGGACCGCTGTTACCTGGAGAAGTGCCGCGACCGCCTGTACCCCGAGTTCGTGCTCGGCGGCGTCGCGGTCTCGCGCAACGAAGCCGGGCTCAAGGTGGTCTACGGCTCGGGGCTCGACGTGCTTCGGCAGACGCCGGACTTCGTCGCGTACACGATGCGCACGCGCCTCGACGGCGAATTCGGCGGCGCCTACCGCTACGTCGAGGCGCTGTACGGTGGCCGCAATCCCTACATCGAGGCGATCGAGCGCAGCGTCGAGCACCTGAAGTTCGTGCTGCGCACGCAGCGCTGGTCGATGCTGCGCCGCGAGCCGCCGTGCTTCACGTGGGAGAAGAACCCGCTGCAGACGATGCGCACGCTCGTGATCGACCACCTGAAGACGACGATCACCGCGGCCTGAGTCCCTCGAGGAAGGCGGCCGGGTCCTCGCGCCGCTCGAGCACCTCGACGAGCGCCGATCCGACGACGACTCCGTCCACGTGCCCGCGCATGCGCGCGACCTGCTCGGCGCTGCGGATGCCGAATCCCGCGCACACCGGCACCGGCGAGACGGCACGCACGCGGTCCATGTAGCCGAGCACCTCGTCCGGCACCGCGACGCTGCGGCCGGTCGTGCCGGTCATCGTCACCGCGTAGACGAATCCCTGGCTCGCCTCGCACAGCATCCGGAGCCGCGGCGCGGGCGTCACCGGCGTCACCATCTGCACGAGCGCGAGCCCCTCGCGGTCGAGCGCGGCACGGACGTCGGCGCTCTCCTCGTACGGGAGGTCCGGGATGATGAAACCCGCGATGCCGGCGCGGCGCGCGGCGGCCGGCAGGCGGTCGAGTCCGTACGCGAGCAGCGGGTTCAGGTAGCTCATGAGCAGCAGCGGCGCCGCGGGCCGCGGCTCGGTGGCTTCCACCTCGGCGAGCAGCCACGGCAGCGTGAAGCCGTCCGCGAGCGCCGCGTGGCTCGCACGCTGTATCGTCATTCCGTCTGCCATCGGGTCCGTGAACGGCACGCCGATCTCCACGACGTCCGCCGCCGAGGCGACGGCCTGCAGGTTCGTGCGGAAGCTCGCGCGGTCCGGGTGGCCCGCCGTCATGAATCCGACCACGGCCGGCCGGCCCTGCGAGGATGCCGCACGGATCGCGTTACTGATCGTATCCCGGGGCGTGGTCACGACGGGTTCCCCTTCAGCAGCGTGCGCTGCAGCGTCGGCATGTCCTTGTCGCCGCGTCCCGAGAGCCCGAGCAGGATGCGGCTGCCGGGATGCGCGCGTGCGTAGCGCTTGGCGCCCGCGAACGCGTGCGCCGTCTCGATGGCGGGCAGGATGCCCTCGGCGCGGCAGCACTCGGCCAGCGCCTCGAGCGATTCGTCGTCGCCGGCGGCCTCGTACGTGACGCGGCCGATGGTCGCGAGCAGCGCGTGCTCGGGACCGACGCCCGGATAGTCGAGGCCGGCGGAAACGGAATGCGTCTCCTGGATCTGGCCGTGCTCGTCCTGCAGCAGCAGCGAGTAGCAGCCCTGCAGCACGCCCGGCGTGCCGTAGGCGAGCGACGCGGCGTTCTGCCCGAGGCCCGTGCCGGTGCCACCCGCCTCGAGGCCGAGCAGCGCGACGCCCGTGTCGCGCACGAACGGGTGGAAGAGCCCGATCGCGTTCGAGCCGCCGCCGACGCAGGCCACCGCGACGTCGGGCAGCGCGCCCGCCTGCTCGAGCATCTGCGCCCGCGCCTCGAGGCCGATCACCGACTGGAACTCGCGCACGAGGTACGGGTACGGGTGCGGACCCACCGCGGAGCCGAGCAGGTAGTAGGTGCCGTCCGGATCCGAGACCCAGTCGCGCAGCGCCTCGTCGATCGCGGCGCGCAGCGTCTGGTCGCCGCTCCTCACGGGCACGACCTCGGCGCCGAGGAGCCTCATGCGACCGACGTTCGGCGCCTGCCGCTCCATGTCGATCGCGCCCATGTAGACGACGCAGGGCATGCCGAGCCGCGCGCAGGCCGCGGCCGACGCGACGCCGTGCTGCCCCGCGCCGGTCTCGGCGACGATGCGCTTCGCGCCGAGGCGCTGGGCGAGCAGCGCCTGCCCGATCGCGTTGTTGATCTTGTGTGCGCCCGTGTGCGCAAGGTCCTCGCGCTTGAGCCACACGTCCGCGCCCCAGCGCCGCGACAGCTCGCGCGCGTGCGTGAGCGGCGTCGGTCGGCCGACCCACGTGCGCAGTTCGGACTCGAGCCGGGCCCGGAAGGCCGGATCGGCGAGATGGTCGCGCACCCCGCGCTCGAGGCGGTCGAGCGCCGGGACGAGCGTCTCCGGCACGTAGCGGCCACCGAAAGGCCCGTAGCGCCCTCGCGCGTCGGGAAAGGCTCCGCTCACCGCCTGCGCGAGCAGCGCCTCGCGATCGATCTCCAGGGCCCCGGTTCTCATCGTCGTCTCTCCTCAGTCCTGCAACGCGCGCTCGGCCTCGCGGGCCGCACGCAGGAATTCACGGATGCGCCCCGCATCCTTGACGCCGCGCTCGCGCTCGACGCCCGAGCTCACGTCGACGCCGAACGGACGCACGGTCCGCACGGCCTCGCCGACGTTGGCGGCATCGAGGCCGCCCGCAAGCACGAGCGCGCAGCGGTGCGCCAGCCGCGACGCCTCGGCCCAGTCCGCCCGCTCGCCCGCACCGCTGCGGCCGCTCTCGTACAGGCAACGGGGCGGCAGCACCCCGCCGCTCGGCACGCCGCTCCGCAGCACGGGCAGTACCCGCTGGCCTGCGGGCAGCCGGAGCGTGGCGAGATCGTCGCCGTCGGTCTGCACCCAGTCGGGCGCCACGGCAACGAGCACGTCGTCCACGAGCGTCTGCGGGGGGTGCAGGAACACCGCCACCCGCTCGATGCCGGCAGGGACCGCTGCCTGCAGCGCACGGGCCGTCGCGAGGTCGAGATTGCGGGGCGAAGCTTCGTGGAACACGAAGCCGACCGCATTCGCGCCGGCGGCCGCAGCCGCCTCGATCGCCTCGACGCTGCGGAGCCCGCACACCTTGACCCACAGCCCGCCGGCGCTCATGGCACGGTCCTGCGGCCAGCCGCCAGCAATTCCTCGAGCGCACGGGCGGCATCGTGCCGGCGCATGAGGCTCGTGCCGACGAGTGCGAGCCGGTAGCCGAGCTCCGCGACGCATGCGGCGTCCTCGGGCGACTGAACGCCGCTCTCGGCGACGGCGGGCCAGCAGAGCGGCAGGCGGCCCCGCAGTCGGCGGAATCGTTCGGGCTCGATCTCGAGCGTCTCGAGGTCACGGCAGTTGAGCCCCATCAGCACCTGCTCCTCGCGCCCCGCCCTCGCGCGCGCGATCTCGCCCGCCGCGTCGAGATCGTCCGCGTCGAACGCCTCGAGCAGCACGAAGAGCCCGAACTCCGCGGCGCAGTCCATCATCGAGAGCAGCCGCTCGCGCGGGACCATGCGCAGGATCAGCAGCACGCCCGACGCGCCGTTGGCCCGCGCCTCGATCACCTGGTACGGATCGGCGAGGAAGTCCTTGCGCATCGCGGGCACGCCCCACGGCTGCAGCGTCTCGGCGGCGAGCCGCAGGTGCTCGAGCGCCCCGTCGAAACGGCTCGGCTCGGTCAGGATCGAGCAGACGGCGGCTCCGCCCTCGGCGTATGCCTCGAGGCGGCGGACCGGATCCACGGTTGCCGCCGACAGGTCGCCGAGCGACGGCGAGCGCAGCTTGAGCTCCGCGATCACGTCGAAGCCGTGATGCGCGAGCCGCAGCGACGGCGGCGCGGGCGACGCGAGGACGGCCGCCCGGAGCGCCGCCTCCGGCACCCGCTCGCGCGCAGCCTCCACGCGGTGGAGGCTCGAATGCAGCATGTCGGAGAGGAGCCCCACGCCTACCGGGCCCCGAACGCCGCGAGCCGCTGGAGGAGCCGGGCGGCGTCGCCGCGGTCGATCGCGTCACTCGCGGCGTGCACGCCGTCCGCCGCGTCCGGGACCGTGCCCGTCACCTCGAGCGCCAGCGCGGCGTTGAGCACGATGGCGTCACGATGCGGGCCGCGGTCGCGGCCCTCGAACACGGCGCGCAGTCCGACCGCATTGTGATCGGCGTCACCGCCCGCGAGATCCGCGGCGGTACAGCGTGCGATGCCGAGGTCGCGGGGATCGCGGAACTCGCGGCGCACGCGCCCGGGAGCGACGTCGTAGAGTTCGAACGGCCCGACCGGCGTGGCTTCGTCCCAGCCCGGGTCGCCGTGGATCACGAACACCCGCTCGATCGGCAGGCCGGCGAGCGTCTCCGCCATGAGGCGTGCCGCGTCGGAACTGTAGGCGCCGATCAAGCCGTAGGGCGGCGCCGCGGGATTGGTGAGCGGGCCGAGCAGGTTGAAGACGGTGCGCACGCCGAGCGCACGGCGCACGGGAGCCACTTCCTTCATGGCCGGGTGGTAGTGGGGCGCGAACAGGAAGGTGAAGCCCGTCGCCGCCAGGCACTCCCCCGCGGCGCGCTCGTCGAGCGGCAGCGGCAGCCCGAGCGACTCGAGCAGGTCGGCGCTGCCGGAGCGGCTCGAGACGGAGCGGTTGCCGTGTTTCACGACCTGCACGCCCATCGCGGCGACGAGCAGCGCCGCACCGGTCGACAGGTTGAAGCTGCCCGACGCGTCGCCTCCGGTGCCGACGACGTCGATCGCGCGCGGCGCGGGCGGCAGCTGCGGGCGCCGCGCCAGCCCGCGCATCGCGGAGGCGAAGCCGCGCACTTCGGCGGCCGTGACGCCCTTCGCGCGCAGCGCGGCGAGCAGCGCGCCCGCCATCGCGGGGACGATCGACGCGTCCGTGAGCGCGACCAGCAGCTCCGACGCCTCGGTTTCGGAAAGATCCTGCCGTTCGAGCAGGCGTTCGAGCAGGCTGCGCAGCTCCGCCATCGCCCGGCCTCAGCCCGCGCGGCGCCCGCCGGCGCAGCGCAGGAAGTTCTCGAGCAGCCTGGGGCCGTCGGGTGTCAGCACGCTCTCGGGATGGAACTGCACGCCTTCGACCGCGAGCTCGCGGTGCCGCACGCCCATGATCTCGCCCTCGGCCGTGCGCGCCGTCACCTCAAGGACGCCGGGAAGACTTTCGGGCCGCGCGATCAGCGAGTGATAGCGCCCGGCGTCGAACGGCTGCGGCAGGCCCGCGAACACGCCCTGGCCGTCGTGGTTGACCGGCGAGACCTTGCCGTGCATCAACCGGCCGGCCCGCACGACCTCGCCGCCGTACACCTCGACGATCGACTGGTGGCCGAGGCACACGCCGAGCACGGGCACGGAGCCCGCGAACGCGCGGATCATGTCCATCGAAGTACCCGCGTCGCGCGGCGTGCCGGGGCCGGGGGAGATGCAGAGGTGCGTCGGCGCGAGCGCGAGCGCCTCCTCGACCGTGATCGCGTCGTTGCGGTGCACGAGCACGTCCGCGCCGAGCACGAGGAATGCCTGCACCAGGTTGTAGGTGAAGCTGTCGTAGTTGTCGACCAGGAGCAGCCGGGGAGCGCTCGTCACAGGCCCTCCTTCGCGAGCTCGAGGGCTCGCCGCAGCACCGCGCTCTTCGCGAGCACCTCGCGGTACTCGTTGAGGGGCACGCTGTCCGCGACGATGCCGGCACCGGCCTGGTAGCTGTAGGTGTCGCCGTGGAACACCAGCGTGCGGATGGTGATCGCCTGGTCCATGTCGCCGCCGTGGCCGAAGTAGCCCACCGTTCCGCCGTAGAAGCCGCGCCGCACGGGCTCGAGCTCGTCGATGATCTCCATCGCGCGCACCTTCGGCGCACCCACGAGCGTGCCCGCGGGAAACGCCGCCGCGAAGAGGTCGAACGCATCGCGGCCCGCGGCCAGTTCGCCGTTCACGCCGCTCACGATGTGCATCACGTGGCTGTAGCGCTCGATCGAGCGGTACGGATGCACGCCCACCGAGCCCGCGGCGGCGACTCGGCCGAGGTCGTTCCGCGCGAGGTCGACGAGCATCACGTGCTCGGCGTTCTCCTTCGGGTCGGCGAGGAGTTCCACCTCGAGCGCGGCGTCCTGCGCGGGGTCCGCGCCGCGCGGCCGCGTGCCGGCGATCGGCCGCATCGTCGCGCGGCGGCCATTGAGGCGCACGAGCGCCTCCGGGGAGGATCCGACGACCACGCGGTCGCCGAGATCGCAGTAGTACATGTAGGGCGACGGGTTCAGCAGGCGGAGTGCGCGGTAGGTCTCGAACGGATCGAGGTCGCAGCGTCCGGAGAAACGCACGGACAGCACCAGCTGGTAGACGTCGCCCGCGGCGATGTACTGCTGGGTGCGCGCGACGCCGTCGAGGTATGCGGCCTCGGAGAGGCTCGCCTCCGGCGCGCCGAAGTTCGCCTGCCACGCAGGACCGGGCAGTCCGCCGCGAAGCGCACGGATCACCTCGCGCCGCAGGCCCTGCCGCTCCTGTTCGCTGCCGGCGTGCAGCAGCGCGGCCCGGCGCGTCAGGTGGTCGAACACGAGCAGCGAGCGCGGCGCGACGTAGTGGGCCATGGGGCAGTCGTCGTCGGCGCGGGCGAGCGACGGCAGCTTCTCGAAGTAGCGCACGAGGTCGTAGCTCGCGACGCCGACGAGGCCGCCGAACAGCGGGAAGCCGGGATCGGGCCCGTCCGGTCGCGGTGCTGCCGCGAGTGCGCGGCGCAGTATCGCGAGCAGCTCCGACTGGTCCGCCGGCCGGGGCAGGCGCTCCGAGCCGAGGCGCAGGCCGTCCGGATCGAGCCGCAGCTCGAGGCAGTCGCCGAAGCCGATGAACGAATAGCGGGCGAGGCGCTCGCCCCCCTCGACGCTCTCGAGCAGGAAGCGCGGCCGGAACGGCTTCAGCTTGAGGTAGGCCGACACCGGCGTGTCGAGGTCGGCCGAGATGTCGAACAGACTGGTCGTCAAGGTCGGTTCCTCAGTCGCGAGGTTCCGGGGACGCACGAGAAAAGACCCATCCCCGGTGCTGCGCGGAGATGGGTCCCAAAGGTTCGTGCGTACGAGACGTGCGCGCCCGGGCCCACTCCTAGGAGCGGCGCCACCACCGGCAGCGGTCGAGGCTTTTTTCTGGGCGCGGGATCATCGTGCACCGCAGTATCCACGGGGCCGAACGGAGCGTCAACCGCGCGCCGGGGAAGCGTCGCTGCCGCGGGCCTGCACGCCTACAATGCGGCTTCCCCTCCTCGCGGTGCGGAATCGTGCAACCAGAGACCCTCGGCGGCCTGCCCCTCGCCCGCATCGCCAGCGTGTTCGAGGCGGAGCGCGAGAGCTACGTGTCGCTGCACCCGCGTTCGCTTGAGCTCGCAGGCCACGGCATCGCCGGGTACTACCAGGGCGTGCCCATGCACTGGATGCGCGACTGGTCGATGCCCTACCCGTTCGTGGTCGAGTCCGCGCAGGGAGCCGTGCTGCGGGACGTCGACGGCAACGAGTACGCCGACTTCTGCCTCGGCGACACGGGCTCGATGTACGGCCACTCGCCGGCCCCGGTCGCCGAGGCGATCGCGCGTCAGTCGGGCCGCGGCCTCACCTACATGCTGCCGACCGAGGACACGATCGAGGTCGGACGGCTGCTCGCCGAGCGCTTCGGCCTGCCGCGCTGGCAGGTGGCGACCACCGCGACCGACGCAAACCGGTTCGCGCTGCGCGTCGCGCGCGCCGTAACGGGTCGCCCGAAGATCCTCGTCTTCAACGGCTGCTACCACGGCACGGTGGACGAGACGTTCGTGCGGCTCGTCGACGGCCGTGCCGTGAACCGCCCGGGACTCCTGGGCCAGGTCGCGGACCTGACGCAGCTCGCGCGCGTCGTGGAGTTCAACGACCTGCCTGCGCTCGAGGCTGCGCTCGCGCACGGCGACGTCGCGTGCGTGATCGCCGAGCCCGTGATGACGAACTCCTGCATGGTGCTGCCCGACCCGGGTTTCCACGCCGGGCTGCGGCGGCTCACGCGGGAGGCCGGCACGCTGCTCCTGATCGACGAGACGCACACCATATCGACCGGCCCGGGCGGCTACACGCGCGCCCACGGCCTCGAGCCCGACCTGTTCGTGCTCGGCAAGCCGGTGGCGGGCGGCGTCCCGGCGAGCGTATGGGGCTTCACCGAGGCGGTGGGCGAGCGCCTCGACGCGGTCCGCGCGCAGACGCCGCCGGGCCACTCGGGCATGGGCACGACGCTGTCGGCGAACGCGCTCTCGCTCGCGGCCATGCGTGCGACGCTCGAACACGTGATGACCCCCGAGGCCTGCGCACACATGGACTCGCTCGCCGAGCGGCTGGCCGCCGGCCTGCGCTCCGTCATCGAGACCTACGGCGCGCCCTGGCACGTCGTGCGGGTCGGCGCGCGCGTCGAGTTCATCTGCGCGCCCGGGCCGCTCCGCAACGGCACCGAGGCGGAGGCGGCCCACGCGCCCGCGCTCGAGCAGGCGTTGCATCTTGCGCTGCTGAACCGAGGCTGCCTGATCGCGCCGTTCCACAACATGATGCTCGTGTCGCCCGCGACGACCGCGACGCAGGTGGCGAACCTGGTCGCCGCCTTCGAGTCGGCCGTCGTGAGCCTCGCGCTCGGGGCGCCGCCGCCCGGGCTGCTGGACTGACCGGCCCCCGGCCGCCATGCTTCGGCGAGAGGATCGAACATGAAGCGGAACCGGATACTGGCCCTGCTCGCCGCGGCCGCGGTGCTTGCGGGCTGCGAGACGGCGTATTACTCGGCCATGGAGACGGTTGGTTTCGCGAAGCGCGACATCCTCGCGAGCCGCGTCGAATCGGCACGCGACTCGCAGGCCGAGGCGAAGCAGGAAATCACCGACGCGCTCGCGGAGTTCGGCAAGGTCGTGAGCTACGACGGCGGCGAACTCGAGGCGCGGTACGAGCGGCTCGCGTCGCAGCTCGAGGACAGCGAGCGGGCGGCCGAGCGCGTGCGGAGCCGCATCGCGGACGTCGACGGCGTCGGCGAGGCACTGTTCCGGGAGTGGGAGCGGGAACTCGACCAGTACAGCGACGCCAAGCTGCGCGCGAAGAGCGCGGAGCAGTTGCGGGCGACGCGCTCGCGCTACGACGACATGCTCCGGGCGATGCGGCGTGCGGAGGCAAAGCTCGAGCCTGCATTGGCTCCGATGCGCGACCAGGTGCTGTTCCTGAAGCACAACCTGAATGCGCGGGCGGTCGCGGGCCTCAAGGCCGAACTGGCGCAGGTCGACGCGCAGGTGAACCAGCTCGTCCGCGAGCTCGACCGGGCCATCGCCGAGGCCGACCGCTTCATCGCCGATCTCGGCACCAACGCCGGCTGATCCGGCAGTCAAACGACGGGGAAAAGACCATGGACCTGCAGACGCTGGCCGCCATCGTGGGCCCCGAGGGCCTCATCACCGGCGCCGACGTGCGCAAGCGCATCGTGAGCTGGGTGGACCCGAGCCCGTGCCTCGCGCTCGCGATCGTGCGGCCCGCGAGCACGGAGCAGGTCTCGAAGGTGCTGGCCGCCTGCCACGCCGCGGGCCAGCCGGTCGTGCCGATGGGAGGCCTCACGGGCCTCGTGCGCGGCTGCACCGCCGGACCCGGCGAGATCGGGCTGTCGCTCGAGCGCATGCACCGCATCGAGTCCGTCGACACGGTGAACCGCACCATGACCGTCGAGGCCGGCGTGCCGCTGCAGAAGGTGCAGGAGGAAGCGGAGAAGCACGGCCTCCTCTACCCGGTCGACTTCGGCGCGCGGGGCTCGGCGCACGTGGGCGGCAGCGTCGCGACGAACGCGGGCGGCAACTCCGTGATCCGCTACGGCATGACGCGCGACTCGGTGCTGGGCCTCGAGGCCGTGCTCGCGGACGGCACCGTCATCCCGGCCATGAACCGGATGATCAAGAACAACGCGGCCTACGACCTGAAGCAGCTCTTCATCGGCTCGGAGGGCACGCTCGGCATCGTCACGCGGCTGGTCCTGCGGCTGCGCGAGATGCCGCGCAGCACCCAGACCGCGCTCGTCGCGTGCGCGAGGTTCCAGGACGTCACGGCGCTCCTGAAGCACATGGACGCCGCACTCGGCGGCACGCTGTCGGCGTTCGAGGTGATGTGGAGCGAGTTCTACCGCACGGTGACGACGCCGCCCGCGAAGGGCAGCGCTCCCGTCGGGCAGGAGCACCCGTACTACGTGCTGATCGAGGCGACGGGTGCCGACGCCGAGCGCGACCAGGCCCGGTTCGAGGAGGTGCTCGGTGAGGCGATCGAGTCGGGCCTCGTCGCCGACGCGGCGATCGCGTCGTCCGTCGCGCAGCGCGACGCGATGTGGGAGCTGCGGGACAACGTGGAGGTGTTCTTCCGGTTCGGCATGCCCGTCGCGTTCGACGTGAGCCTGCCGATCACCGAAATGGAGCGCTACGTCGACGAGGTGCTCGAGCGGCTGGCAAAGGAATGGCCCGCGTACCAGCGCTACGTTTTCGGCCATCTGGGCGACGGCAACCTGCACATCGTCGCGGCCGGACCGCCGGACCGCGCGGCGAAGGCCGGCATCGAGCGCTGCGTCTACGAGCCGCTCGCGGCGCGCAGCGGCTCCGTGTCGGCGGAGCACGGCATCGGCCTCGAGAAGCAGCCGTGGCTGCCGCTCTCCCGTTCGCCCGCCGAGCTCGAGCTGATGAAGCGGCTCAAGGCGGCGCTCGACCCCCACGGCATCCTGAACCCCGGCCGCGTACTGCCGGCCTGACGCATCCGGCGCGCGGCGCCGGACGAACCTGCACATTGCGGGAGGACTCGACGTGACGGCCGACTGGAACCTTCTGATCCGGGGAGCGCTGGTGTTCGACGGCAGCGGCGCGCCGCCGCGCCGCGAGGACGTCGCCGTGGCCGGCGGGCGGGTCGCCGCGCGCGGGCCGGGGCTCGATCCCGCGCGGGCGGAGCGTGTCGTCGAGGCGGGCGACCGGTGGCTGATGCCCGGGCTCCTCGACATCCATACGCACCTCGACCTCGAGGTCGAGCTCGCGCCGGGGCTCGAGGAATCGGTGCGCCACGGCACGACGACGGTCGTGGTCGGCAACTGCAGCCTGGGCACCGCGTTCGGCGCCCAGCGCCGCAACGGCGAGGACCCGATCCTCGACTGCTTCACGCGCGTCGAGAACATCCCGAAGTCGGTCCTGCGCAAGGTCGTCGACCGCATGGACTGGACGACGACCGCGGGATATCTCGAGCACCTCGCCGCGCTGCCGCTCGGCCCGAACGTCGTGCCGCTGCTCCCGCACTCGATGCTGCGCATCGAGGCGATGGGAACGGCCGCGGCCGTCTCCCGCGAGCCCACGGCCGAGGAACTCCGGCGGATGGCGGCGCTGCTCGAGGATGCGATGCGCCAGGGCTACGCAGGCTTCTCGACCGACGCGATCCCGTTCCACTACCTCGCGAACGAGCCGCACACCGACAAGCGGGTGCCGGCGCAGCACGCGACGCTCGGCGAGCTCAAGGCGCTGCTCGCGATCGTGCGGCGTCACGACCGCGTCTGGCAGTGCACGCCTGACGCCTCGAACCGCGTCGCGACCTTCCTGCGCTTCTTCCTGACGAGCGGCCGGCTGTTCGGCAGCCCGCTTCGCACGTCGGCGCTGACGGCGGTCGACCTGACCCACGAGCGCAACACGTGGAGGTTGTTCCCGCTGATCGCGGGCATCCTGAACTCGAGGCTCGTGGACGGGCGCTTCCACTTCCAGGTGCTCGCGACGCCGTTCCGCATGTACGCCGAGGGCTCGATCTGCCCCATCTTCGAGGAATTCGCGTCGTCACGCCGCGTGATGGCATGCGACGTCGAGGACGCGGCGGGCCGCCGAAAGGTCATGTCGACCGACGATTTCGGCGAGCTCTTCGTGCGCGAGTGGCACGACGCGGGCGCGGTCTCGACCTTCAACCGCGACCTCGACGCGCTCCGCGTCGAGCGCTGCCCGGTGCCCGAGTGGCAGGGCGAGTCGCTCGGCGCGATCCGACGGCGCCTCGGGGAGTACCAGGCCGGGCGCCGCGACGCGGCCCGCAGCGCCGCGGAGAGCGAAGCTCTCGCCTCCTTCCCGCCGGTGAGCCGCGACGGCGAGTTCCTGCTGCACCTGTTCCGCCGCTACGACCGCGACCTGCGCTGGTGGTTCACGGTCGCGAACGACCGGCCGGAGATCCTCGAGCACCTGCTGTTCCACGAGCACATGCTGCCCGGGTTCAACGACAGCGGCGCGCACCTGCTCAACCTCGCGTTCTTCGACGGCAACCTGCTCACGCTGCAGATCGCGCAGCGGCAGTCCGTCGAGCGCGTGGCGCACGCGGTGCGGCGCCTGACGCGCGAACCGGCGGAGTTCTTCGGCGTCGATGCAGGCCGCATGGACCCCGGCTGCCAGGCCGACCTCGTGCTGATCGATCCGGAGGCACTCGCGACGTACGACACCGACGCGAACCGGCGCATGATCCACCGCGAGATCTTCGATTACCCGCAGCTCGTCAACCGCTCGGACGGCGTCGTGACCGCGGTGTTCATCGCCGGCGAGCAGGTGTGGGACGGAAAGGACTTCTCGCCGGTGCTCGGACGGCGCAGGCTCGGGCGGCCGCTCACGGCCGGCCATGAAAAGGTGTCAGACACCTTTTCGTCGGGAACACGCGCCGCCTAGAGCACGCCGGCGGCACGCGCGAGTCGCAGCCGCGCAAGTGCCGCGTCGAGCACGGCGTCGTCGCGATTCGTGAGCGCCCGCACGCGCAGCGTCTCCGCCTCGAGCAGCTGCGTCTGCGTGCCGAGCCCGGCGCCGTAGCGCTCGCGCGCGATGCGCAGGTTCTCCTCGGCCTGCCCGACCGCGTCGCCGGAGACGCCTACGCGCTGCCGCGTCTCCTCGACGTCGAGCCAGGCCTGCCGGACCTGCAGGGCGATCATCGACTCGACGTCGGCGCGCTGCTCCTGCGTGGCACGGCGATTGCGTTCGAGGGCCGCGGCGCGCTTGCGCGACTGGCCGCCGTCGAACAACGCCCACTGCACGCCCACGCCCGCCGTTGCGACCGTCTCATCGTCCAGGAACTGGTTCTCGAGGTAGGTGTAGCCGCCGTTCACGCTGAGCTGTGGCAGCACCCGCGACCGCTCGACCCGGGCGAGCTGCCCGTAGGCCTCGGCCTGCTCGCCGAGCGCGGCGAGCTCGGTGCGCCGTTCGAGCGCCTGCCGCAAGAGCACGTCGAGCTCCGCAGGCAGCGCATCGGGCGCCGGGACGGCCTCCGCGAGATCGGCGGGACGATCGAGGGGCTCGCCGAGCCGGCGGTTGTAGGCGGCCTGCGCGATCTCCGCGGCATTTGCAGCGCGCAGGCGGTTCTGGCGCGCGTCGGCGAGCGCCACCTCGACCGCCAGCAGTTCGTTCTTCGGGACCAGCTCGCTCTCGAACATCGCGCCGATGTCGCCCGCCAGCGCCTCGAGCGAGCGCACGTTGCTGTCGGCCACGGCGAGCGCCTTGCGCGCGCGCAGCACGCCGACGTAGGTCTCCGCGACGGCGAGCTTCACGTCCTGCGCGGCCCCGACCGCCTGCGCGCCGACGCCACGGCCGCGAGCCTCGGCGGCGGCGATGCCGGAAGTGATGCGGCCTCCCGTGTAAATGGGTACCGAGACCGCGGCCTGCCCCATCGCGAAGTCGTCGCCTCCGAAGAGCGGCGGCGCCGTGATCGGCAGCCCGGTGAACGAGAAATCGAAGGCGGGCGACTCGTCGAGCCACGTGTAACTGCCGCCGACCGCGATGGTGGGCCAGCGCTGTGCGCGGGCCGCCGCCGCGTCGAGCTCGGCGGCCTCCGCCTGGCTGCGCGCGGCCGCGAGTCCGCGGTCGGCTTCGAGGGCACGCACCCAGGCGTCCTCGAGCGTTTCGGCCCCGAGCGCGCGGGCGCACATCGCCCCCGCGAACAGCGACGCAACGATCACGCGCAGCACGCCGACCTTCATCCGCCTGCTCCTCTCATGACTTCAGCGACTCGATGCCGAGCGAGCTCAGCACGTACTTCTCGTAGACCGGCGCGACCGACCCGACGCGCACCTTGCGCAGGAAGTACTTCTCGAAGGCGATCTTCGCGACGTGCACCCACTTGCCCTCCCGGGCCCAGGTGACGTTGCGCGGCGGGATCTGCGGCAGCGCCACGAAGGCGGCGCCGGTGTCGCCGAAGTCGGCGAGGCAGATCGCGTTCCAGGTGCCGCGCGCCTCGGCCGGCGTGCCGGCGATATCGGCGGCGACGTTCTCGCAGATCGCGCTCACCATGGACTCGATCATGTAGCCGGTCTTGGGCGCACCCGTCGGGACGGGTGTCACCTCGACCGGCGGGATCGCCACGCACACGCCCGCCGAGTAGATGTTCGGGTACTTCTTCGAGCGCTGGTGCTCGTCGATGATCACGAAGCCGCGCGGGTTGCACAGCTCGGGCACCGCGGCGACCGCGTCCACGCCCTTGAAGGCCGGGATCACCATCGAGTACTTGAAGGGCAGCTTGTGCTCCTTCTTCACCGAGCC
>Ga0105090_10000266_pt1 | contig 24188 bp, 22 predicted proteins | sample PPLLak3March2015_FD_79110 | JGI IMG/M metagenome (GOLD analysis project Ga0105090, IMG submission 79110) | Freshwater sediment microbial communities from Prairie Pothole Lake near Jamestown, North Dakota, USA - PPLs Lake P7 Core (1) Depth... | ecosystem: Environmental > Aquatic > Freshwater >...
CACGCTCCGATGATGACCAGCGGCATCGACTGGCCGATCGCCTATGGCGGGTTTGCCCTGGGGACGGGGCTGATCGGCTGGGTGACCTACTGGGCATTGCGCCAGGCCGAGCGGCGCGAGGCCAGGCGGCAACAGGAAGCAGCGGCTCCCGAGCGCTCGCTGCGCCAGGGGCGGCGGCGGGCAGCGTAGGCGATCAGCCGCCGCCGTCCGGGGTGACCAGTTTCAGCCCGACGATGCCGGCGACGATCAGCGCGATGCAGGCCAGGCGGACGGCCTCGCGCGGCTCGCCAAAGAGCAGCATGCCGAGGATGGCGGTGCCGACTGCGCCGATGCCGGTCCACACCGCATAGGCGGTGCCGAGCGGCAGCACTTTCAGCGACCAGCCGAGCAGGACGACGCTGGCGAGCATGGCGGCGACCGTCGCCACGCTCGGCCACAGGCGGCTGAAACCGGCGGTGTATTTCAGCCCGACTGCCCAGCCGATCTCGCAAAGGCCGGCGAAAAACAGGACGATCCAAGCGAAGCCGGTACTCACGCCAGCGTGGCGAAATACGCGTCGGCGGCGGCGACGGTGGCGGCGATGTCGTCACAGCTGTGCGCGGCCGACACGAAGCCCGCCTCGAACGCCGACGGCGCGAAGTATTGGCCGTCATCGAGCATGGCGTGGAAGAAACGGTTGAACGCTTCCTTGTCGCCGGCCAGCACCTCGTCGTAGGTGCGCGGACAGTGGTCGGCGAAGTAGAGGCCGAACATGCCGCCGACGTTCTGTGCGGCGAAGGCGACGCCATGGTTCTGCGCCGCCGCGACCAGCCCTGTGCACAGTGCCTTGGTGGTTGCGGTCAACGCCTCGTAGAAGCCGTTTTCGCGGACCAGCTTCAGCGTCGCCAGGCCGGCGGCGACGGCGACCGGGTTGCCGGACAGCGTGCCGGCCTGGTAGACCGGGCCGAGCGGGGCGATCTGCTCCATGATCTCGCACCTGCCGCCGAAGGCGCCGAGCGGCATGCCGCCGCCGATGACCTTGCCGAAGGTGGACAGGTCGGGCGTGATGCCGAACAGGCCCTGCGCGCTGGAGAGGGCGACGCGGAAGCCGGTCATCACCTCGTCGAAGATCAGCACGGCGCCGTGCTCGGCGGTCAGTTCGCGCATCGTCGTCAGGAACAGCGGCGTCGGCACGATCAGGTTCATGTTGCCGACGACCGGCTCGACGATCACCGCGGCGATGCGGTCGCCATGTTCGGCGAAGGCATCGGCCAGTTGCTGCGGATCGTTGTAGGCGAGCACCATGGTGTGCTGGGCGAGGTCGGCGGGCACGCCGGCAGAGGACGGGTTGCCGAAGGTCAGCGCGCCCGAGCCGGCCTTGACCAGCAGGCTGTCGGAATGGCCGTGGTAGCAGCCCTCGAACTTGATCAGCAAGTCGCGGCCGGTGTAGCCGCGGGCGAGGCGGATGGCGCTCATCGTCGCCTCGGTGCCGGAAGACACCAGGCGGACCATGTCCATCGACGGCACCAGTTCGCACAACAGGTCGGCCATTTCCACTTCGCGTTCGGTCGGCGCGCCGAACGAAAGGCCGTCGGCGGCAGCGGCCTGGACGGCGGCGATGACGGCCGGGTGGGCATGGCCGAGGATCATCGGCCCCCACGAGCCGACGTAGTCGGTGTACCACTTGCCGTCGGCGTCCTGCACCCTGGCGCCCCTGCCCTTTTTTAGGAAGAGCGGCGTGCCGCCGACCGAGCGGAAGGCGCGCACCGGCGAATTGACGCCGCCGGGGATGTGGCGCTGGGCACGCTCGAACAATTGCTGGTTGCGTGAAGTCATGGCTGGGCTTCCTCGAAAAGTCGTTGATAGACGGCGGCGCGGGCGGCGATGTCGGGCACGCCGAAGAGGTCGGTGATGACGGCGAGCAGGTCGGCGCCGGCGGCAATCAGCGCCGGCGCGCCGGCCAGCGTGACACCGCCGATGGCGCAGGTGGCCACGCCGAGCGCGGATTTTGCCCGCGCGAAGAGGTCGACCGCGGCAAGTGGCGCGTTGGGCTTGGTCGGTGACGGGGCGACGGCGCCGAAGGCGACGTAATTGGCGCCAGCGGCGGCAGCGTGGGCGGCGGCGGCAAGATCGTTGTAGCAGGAAGCGCCAAGGATGCGGTCGGGGCCGAGAATGGCGCGGGCAACGGTGAGGTTGCCGTCGTCGCGGCCGAGATGGACGCCGTCGGCGTCGACCAGCGTGGCCAGCGCGAGGTCGTCGTTGATCAGCAGCGTCGCCCCGTAGCGGCGGGTCAGGTCGCGCAGCGCGCGGGCGCGGGCGAGCTGCTCGGGCATCGGGCTCGCCTTGTCGCGGTACTGGACGATGCGGCAGCCGCCGGCCAGCGCGGCCGCGACGTCGGCGAGCAGGCGGTCGCCGTCGTCGCACGCCGGCGTGATGGCGTAGAGGCCGCGCAACCTAGCCGCCACGGGCGGCGCTCCCGGTCGTTTCCGGCTGCGTCCCATTGCCGCGCAGCGCGAAGAGGCGATCGGGAATGAACTGGCCGCGGCCGGGCCGGAAGCCGCCGGCCAGCGCCTGCCAGGTGTATGCCTGCGCGTCGCGCACCGCGTTGCCGAGGCCGGCGCCGGCGGCGAGGTGACCGGCGATCGCCGCCGCCAGCGTACAGCCGGAACCGTGGTAGCTGCCTGCCAGGCGCGGCCAGCAGTCACGCCGTAGCACGCCGCCGGGGCCGTACAGCGTGTTGACGACGTCGGGCGTTTTCTCGTGCGTGCCGGTGATCAGCACGTGCCCGGCGCCCATGGCGAGCAGGCGTTCGGCGCAGGCTTGCAGCGACGGTTCGCCCGCCGCCGCGTCGCCGACGGCAAGCCGCCTCGCTTCGGGGGCATTGGGCGTCAGCACCGTGGCACGCGGCAGCAGCACGTCGCGCATCGCCGCGATGATTTCTGCACCGGAGAACGGGTCGCCACGGCCGGATGCCAGCACCGGGTCGACGACCAGCGGAATCGACGGGTAGTCGGCGACGATCGCGGCAACGGCCAGCACGTTCTCGACGCTGCCGAGCACCCCCGTCTTGAAGGCGGCGACCGGCATCTCGTCCAGCACGGCGCGCGCCTGCCGGCAAAGCAAGGCGGCGGCGACCGGGTCGATGCTGTCGACCCCGGCGGTGTCCTGGACGGTGATCGCCGTCACCGCGCAGAGCGGATGGCAGCCCAGCGCGGCGAGCGTCAGCAGGTCGGCCTGGATACCGGCGCCCGATGTCGGGTCGCTGGCGGCAAACACGAGGACAAGCGGCGGGATGGGCATCTTGGCGTTCATCGGGGGCCGTCGGCGTTGGCACGCGCGGCGACGTTTCGGTAAGATGGCCCGGATTCTATCCGATTACGACCAGCCTCACGCCGGCGCCAGTCCGATTTCGGGATGGCGGGGTTTTGACGCTGGCAAAGTATGATAATCTGCTGCGATTGCCGTGCGACATGGGGCGGGGGGAAATAATTGGCTGACTTATCCAGGCTGCGCGACGTCAAGGTGATGGTCATTGACGACAGCAACACGATCCGGCGGACTGCGGAGATTTTTCTCGTCCAGGCCGGCTGTCAGGTTGTGCTCGCGGAAGACGGATTCGATGCCCTCGCCAAGATCGCCGACCATCAGCCCAGGGTCATTTTCTGCGACATCATGATGCCGCGCCTGGACGGTTACCAGACCTGCTCGCTGATCAAGAAGAATGCGCGCTTCAAGTCGACGCCGGTGATCATGCTGTCGTCGAAGGATGGGCTTTTCGACCGGGCGCGCGGGCGCATGGTGGGTTCCGACCAGTACCTGACGAAGCCCTTCACCAAGGACAGTTTGCTGCAGACGGTCGCGTCTTTCACGCTGCCGGCCGATTCCGAGATTTCTCAGTAGTTCAGGGAGTGATGATGCCCGTCAAGAATGTCCTCGTCGTAGATGATTCCCCGACCGAACGCTTCTTCGTGGCCGACCTGCTGACCAAGGCGGGTTATCAGGTCAGCACGGCCGAAAACGGTGAGGAAGGGATCGCCAAGGCCAAGGCCGGCAAGCCCGACCTGATCCTGATGGATGTCGTCATGCCCGGACTCAACGGCTATCAGGCTACCCGTACGCTGACCCGCGACGAACAGACGCGCCACATTCCGGTCATCGTGTGTACGTCGAAGGGGCAGGAAACCGACAAGATCTGGGGCTTGCGCCAGGGCGCCGCGGATTACGTCGTCAAGCCGGTCAATCCGGAAGAACTGCTGAAAAAGATCGCTGCCCTGCCCTGATTGCGATGGCCAAAAAAACCAGTCTGCGAGAGTTTCAGAAACATCTGGCCGAGCGCCTCATCGGTGCTGCCGCCGGACGGAACGCGGCCTCGTTGCTGGGGGTGCGGGCCGGCGAGGAGAACTGGCTGGTCGATCTGTCCGAGAGCGGCGAGATCGTGCAGGCGCCCAGGCTGACGCCGGTTCCCCTGACCAAACCGTGGTTCGCCGGCCTCGCCAACATCCGCGGCAGCCTGCATGCGGTCACCGATTTCTCGGTATTTCGTGGCGGCGCGCCGACGCCGCAAAACAACAATACCCGCCTGTTGCTGGTCGGCGGCAAGTACGGCGCCAATGCTGCGCTGCTCGTGAACGGCATGCTCGGGCTGAAGAACCCGGACGATTTCACCGCCGAGCAGGTCGATCCGGCGGCACCGACCTGGGGGGCGGTGCGCTATTCCGACAGCCAGGGGAATGCCTGGCGCAAGCTCCTGGTGCGCGACCTGCTCGCCGACAATGATTTCATGAACATCGGGGTCTGATTCCCGCAAACCCTGAGGGGAGGAAAAAGCATGGCGCTCAGCCTGAACAACCTGGGAGTTGGCAACAAGGACGGTACGCCGTCCCGTTCCGTCGCGTCGATGCTGCCGGCGTTCCTCGCCGAGCAACCGGTCATCCAGCAGATGAAGACTCTGGGCGGCGTCTTCGTGGTACTGCTGGTCGCGATCGCCATACTTGTTTTCATCGGCAACCGGGAGTCGTCGCATGGCACGGCCTACGTTGCCGCGTCCGGCGAGATGCGCATGCTCTCGCAACGACTGGCCAAGGCCTCGACGCTCGCACTGCAGGGCAATCCGGCCGCCTTCACCCAACTCAAGGAATCGCGCGAAACCTTCGGGCAACTGCTCGATCGTCTCACCCGCGGCGGCGAAGTCGCCGGCACCGTTGTTCCCTCCTCGCCCGCAGCCATACGTCCGCAAATCGACAAGTTGACCCAGTTGTGGGCCGAGACCGACGCGGACGCGGTTACCGTGCTCGGCCAGGAGGCCAACCTGATCGCACTGGGCAAGAGTGTCGCCGCGATCGACAACGAAAACCCGATCATGCTCGAACTCGCCGAACAGGTTGCCGCGCTCAAGCTGCAGGCCGGTGCCGGCGCGCGCGAGATCGCCCAGGCCAACCAGCTCGTGATGTTGACGCAGCGGATCGCCAAGAATGCGTCGGCGCTGCTGGTCGGGGACGAGATCAACCCGGAAGTGGCCTTCCTGCTCGGCAAGGACACCAACGCCTTCCGCGACATCCTGCAGGGTCTCGGCCGGGGCAGCAGCGATTCCGACTCGCGTGAGAAGCTCGGCGAACTCGACAAGGCGTTCAAGTCGTATCAGGCCGCGATCGCCAGCATCCTCGGCAACATGCAGCCGCTCGTCCTGTCCAAGCAGGCCGGCGCCCAAATCTTCCGCGGCAGCGAGGACCTGCTCAAGGCTACCGACGATCTGGTCGTCGGCTACCAGCAGGCGCTCTCGGGGGGCGTCGGCTTCGGCCTGCTGCTGGTCGTCTTCGTCCTGCTGGCGGTCGGCGCACTCGCGCTGCTCGCCAAGATCTATCTCGACGACACCCGTGGTCGTGCCGAGGACGCCGAGTTGCAGCGCCAGAATTCGGAAAGGACCAACCGCGAGAATCAGGACGCCATCCTGCAGCTGATGAACGAACTCGGCGACCTGGCCGACGGCGACCTGACTGCGTCGGCGACGGTGAGCGAAAACATCACCGGCGCCATTGCCGACTCGATCAACTACACGATCGAGGAACTCCGCCTGCTCGTCGGCCGCATCAACGACGCGGCCAACCGCGTTACCTCAGCCACCGAAATCGCCCGCCAGACTTCCGCCGAGTTGCTCACCGCCGCCGGGCGCCAGTCGCAGGAAATTCAGGATGCCGGCCGGTCGGTGCTGGAAATGGCCCGTTCGATGAGCGAAGTCTCCGGCAACGCGACGCAGTCGGCACAGGTTGCCCGTCAGTCGCTGCTGGCTGCCGAAAAGGGCACGCTGGCCGTGCAGGACTCGATCAAGGGCATGAACGAAATCCGCAACCAGATCCAGGAAACCTCCAAGCGGATCAAGCGGCTGGGTGAAAGCTCGCAGGAGATTGGCGAAATTGTCGAACTGATCTCGGACATTACCGAACAGACCAACGTACTGGCGCTTAACGCGGCGATCCAGGCGGCTTCGGCCGGCGACGCGGGACGCGGCTTCACGGTCGTTGCCGAGGAAGTGCAGCGTCTCGCCGAACGTTCCGGCGAGGCAACCAAGCAGATCGCGGCAATCGTCAAGACCATCCAGACGGATACGCAGGATACGGTGTCGGCCATGGAACAATCGACGCAGGGCGTGGTGGAAGGGGCCAAGCTGTCCGACGCGGCTGGCCAGGCGCTGGCGGAGATCGGCCAGGTGTCGCGCGACTTGTCGAACCTGATCGAAAACATTTCCACTTCGACACAGGACCAGGCGGATTCGGCGACGCAGGTGGCCCGCCAGATGCAGGGCATCCTCAGCGTCACCGAGCAGACGACGGCCGGCACGCAGCGCACGGCCGAGGCGGTCGACGAACTGAACGCCCTGGCTGCCGAGCTGAAGGGCTCGGTCGCCGGCTTCAAGGTCGACTGAGCGGGATTCGCGAGAGACCATGAACGTGGCTAACGAATTCGATCTGGGCCCGCTGACCTGGGTCAAAGGTGAGATCGACCTGGCGCTCGAGCGCGCCGCACAGGCGCTCGGCCAGCACGAACTGAGTGGCGACACGACCCAGTTCAGGTTCTGCCGCACCCATGTCCACCAGGTTCACGGCGCACTGTCGATCGTCGGCCTCGACGGCGTGACGCAGGTCACCGAATCACTGGAGGCGCTGCTCAGCGCGCTCGAGGAGCAGCGCCGGCCGGCGACGCCGGAAGCCTTGGCAACGCTGACACGGACGCTGGAAGCGATCCGCAGGTACCTTGACGACCTCGTCGCCGGCGAGCCGAACCAGCCCTTGCGCCTGCTGCCTGTCTATGCCGCCCTCGCCGCCGCGCGCGGCCTCGGACCCTGCAAACCGACCGACCTTTTCTTCCCGGACCTGTCCCTGCGCAAGCCCGGGCATGCGGCACCGGTCGCGCCGATGTCCGCCGAGCAGCTGGCGACGCTGCTCAAGGCCGAGCGCGGGCGCTTCCAAAAGGGCTTGCTGGCCTGGCTGACGCGCGCCGGCAACCCGCACGTCGCACTCGAGCACATGCAGACCGCGCTCGACAATATCGAGGCGACGCAGGACTCATCCGCCGCCCGCACGTTCTGGTGGGTCGCGCTCGCTTTCGTCGAATCCCTGTTCGATCATCGCCCCGAGAAGGACGCCGAGTCCAGGCAACTGCTGGCACGCGTCGACACGCAGATCCGCCGCCTGCTTGCGGGATCGGAAAGCATCGCCGAGCGCCTGCTGCGCGATGTCCTCTATGCCGTGGCGCAGGCGCCGGCCGGCTCCAGCGCGGTGGTCGCCGAGGTCCAGTCGGTCTTCGGGCTGGTCGACATGTTGCCGACTGCCGCCGTGGGGCCGACGACACTACCGCAGGAGATCGCATTGCGCCACCTGCGCGACGCCCTGGTGGCGACCGAGGACCTGTGGAACAAGTTCTGCACGGGCAGCGGCAACGTGTTGTCCGCGTTCGAGCAGAGTGCCCAGAACTGTGCGGGGCTGACCGCCGAGATTGGCAGCACCGATCTCAAGCGCCTCGGGCAGGGATTCGGTGCCCTCGCCGCCTGGCTGGCCGAGGATCCGGTGCGGCAAAGCGATGCGGTGGCGATGGAAATGGCGACCGCCATCCTGTTGATGCAGAACGCCCAGGAGAATTTCCGCCGGCTGGGAACCGACTTCGCCCAGCAGGTCGACCTGATGGTCGCCCGCCTGTACGCCTGCATCGCCGGCAAGCCGGCGGCCGGCAACGACGACTTGCCGCTACTCGACGAAATGACGCGGCGCGCCCAGGAAAAGCTGCTGGTCGGGCAGGTCGCCCGCGAAATCCAGAATAACCTCGCCCAGGTGGAGCAGGCTCTCGACGCCTTCTTCCGCAATCCCGAGAAGGCGCCGGAACTGGCCGCGCTGGAAGGTCCGGTCAAACAGATCGGTGGCGCGCTGGCGATGCTCGGTCACTTCGGCGCGCTGTCGGCGCTGCAGGATTGCGCCGCCCGCATCCGGCAGTTCGCCGACCCTGCCTGCGAGCCGGCTGTCGACGATTTCGAAGGCGTCGCCCAGCAGTTGTCGATGCTCGGGTTCTTCGTCGATGCCCTGCAGCACGGCGAGTCCGACTACGAATCTTTCGTGGGCCGGCTGCACGGAGCGCCACCCGCGCAAGAGGCCGAGCGGGCGCCGGAATACGAGGTACCGTTGGCGCCGACGGTCGAAGTCCAGCTCGAACAGCACAAGCAGGAAGCCCAGGCGCTGTTCGAGGCGCTCAAGGAAAATCCGGACGACGGCCAGATTCGCGACGATTTGAAGCACAACCTGCAGACACTTCAGAAGGACGCCGATCTTCTCGCCGACCGTGAAGTCGGCGAGGCCGCCCGGGCCGTACTCGGTGCCCTTGAAAGCGGGCAGGCCTTCGCTCCCGCGATCGACGCCGCCGTTTCTTCGCTGGCGCCGTCGTTGGCCGAAGCGCCCGAACCGTCGGCGGCCACCCGCGAGCTGGCGCAGTCGAGCCACGAGGCGATCGATGCCGAACTGCTGGCCATCTTCCTCGAGGAAGCGCATGAGGTGCTGGCCAGCGTCGGCGAGCAGAGCGCGCTGCTCGCCGACGATCCCGGCAACGTCGATGCGCTGACGACCCTCCGCCGGTCGGCGCATACGCTCAAGGGAAGCGGCCGCATGGTCGGGCTGACCGATTTGGGCGAAGTCGCCTGGGAACTGGAGCAGACCCTGAACATGTGGTTGCGCCAGGATCTGCCGGTGACGCCCGAATTGCTGACGATCATCGGCGATGGTCGTGCGCTGTTCACGCGCTGGGTCGACGCGCTGGAGGGTGGCGGGTCGGCGATGCCCGACCCGACGGCGCTGGTCGCCAGGGTGGTGGCGCTGCGCTCCCAGGAACCGGTGTCGGCTGTGTCCCGGGCTCTCGACGCGACGCCGGCGCAGCCGGTCGAACTGCCGGCTGCCGAGGCGGGAGAGGCGCCTGCCGCAGTGGTTGAACTGGCGCCTGACGCAGGGGCGGTGGCGCAAGCCGAGGCGGATCTGGCGGATGCTTTCGATTTCGATGCACTGTCCGACGAGGCTGGCGCTGTTGCGGAGGCGGCCGAGGAAGAAGACATCTTCGCCGACCTGCTGGAGACGGAAACCGGGTTGTCGCGGTCGACGTCGGAAATCGGCGATATTTCCACCGGTGCGGAAAGCGAGGTGTTTCTGGCGCCGGCGCAAACCCTCTACGACGTCTTCCGCGAGGAGGCGCGCGGCCATCTCCACACGCTGGTCGACGCCTATGGCGAACTCGACGCGCATCCGCGGGCGCCGACCGCGTTCGCCATGACCCGGGCCGCCCATACTCTCGGCGGCATTGCCGGAACGGTCGGCCTGACGCCGCTCAGCCACCTAGCACTGGCGCTCGAGCATGCGCTGCTGCGCCGCGATGGTTCGGGACGCCCCGACAGCATCGAAGGGCTGGAGACGGTCAGGCAGGCGATCATCACGCTCGAGAGCATGTTCGAGGCGCTGGCTCGCCAGCAGGCGCCGGAAGAGCAGGGACAGCTGATCGCCGCCCTAGAGGATATTTTCGTCGTTGCGGCGGATGCCGAGACGCCACCGCCCGAGCCGGCCGCAGCCGAAGCCGTGGCGCCGGTGGAGGCCATGACACCCGCCGCCGCGCCGGATGCCGGCATGCGGCGCCTGCAGGACGACTTCGACGAGCACCTGTTGCCGGTGTTCCTCGATGAAGTGCCGGATCATTTCCGCCACCTGACCGACCAGTTGCGCGCATGGCGCGACGATCCGGCCGACGACGCGGCGCCGCATGCCATCGCGCGCCTGCTGCACACCTTCAAGGGTAATGCCCGCATGGCCGGGGCGATGAATCTCGGCGAATTCACGCACCTGCTCGAAGCGCGCGTCGAGGAAGCATTGCGGGCGCGCGCGGGTGCAACGCCGGCCTTTATCGACGAGATCGAGGGTAGCTGCGACACGCTGGCGCAGGTTACCGACCGGCTGCGCCTTGGCGAAACGGGCGCTTCGCAACCGGCCACGCCCGATCGGTCCGAAGGCGCGGGAGTTTCGGCGCCGGGCGTTATCGTGGCGTTCGAAGCCGACCACGAGGGGGAGGCTGGCGCGCACCGCGCGACGGTGCGCGTCCGCACCGAACTGATCGACCGCCTGGTCAACGAGGCTGGCGAGCTGTCGATCGCGCGGGCGCGGATCGAGGGGGAAATGCGTGGCCTCAAGGGGTCGTTGCTCGACCTCACCGAGAACGTCATCCGCTTGCGCCGTCAGTTGCGGGAGATCGAGATCCAGGCCGAAGGCCAGATCCAGGCGCGCGTCGCCCAGGCCCACGAAGGACAGGGCGAATTCGACCCGCTCGAACTCGACCGCTTCACCCGATTCCAGGAGCTGACGCGCTTCATGGCCGAGTCGGTCAACGACGTCGCGACCGTGCAGCAGAATCTGCTCAAGACCCTCGACGACGCCAACGCCGCGCTCGTCGCGCAGGCGCGCCTGAACCGGGCTCTCCAGCAGGAACTGTTGGGCATCCGCATGATGCCGTTTGCCAGCCAGGCGGAGCGGCTCTTCCGTATCGTCCGGCAGACCACCAGGGAGCTCGGCAAGCGGGCCAACTTCGACATCGTCGGTGGCCAGGTCGAACTGGACCGTTCGGTGCTTGACAAGATGATGGCGCCGGTCGAGCACATGTTGCGCAATGCCGTGACGCACGGCATCGAGACGCGGTCCGAGCGCACTGCCGCGGGCAAGCCGGAGATCGGCGAAATCACCGTCCGGCTGGCCCAGGAAGGCAACGAAATCATCCTGACGATGGACGATGACGGCAAGGGGCTCGATCGCGAGCGCATCCGCGTGCGCGCCGTCGCGCTCGGCCTGCTCGAAGCCGGCGACGAGCCGGACGAGGCGCTGCTCTACGATTTCATCTTCCGTCCCGGCTTTTCGACGGCCGGCGAGGTCAGCCAGCTCGCGGGACGCGGCGTCGGCATGGACGTCGTCAAGACCGAGGTCGCCGATCTCGGCGGGCGCATCGAAATCACCTCGCGGCCCGGGCACGGAACGACCTTCCGCCTCTATCTGCCGCTGACGCTGGCGGTCACCCAGACGCTGCTGATGCGGGCCGGCGCGAATCTCTACGCGGTGCCGTCGACCATGATCGAGCAGGTACTCGAACTCAAGGAGGGGTCACTCGCCGAGGTGCGCGCCCGCGGCGAGGTAGCGTGGATGGGCAACCATTATTCGCTCCATTACCTGCCGCACCTGCTCGGCAACCCCGAGGCGGCGCCGGAGGCCCAGCGCAGGTACTGGGTGCTGCTGCTGCGCTCGGGTTCGCAACGCGTCGCGGTGCAGGTTGACGAGTTGCGCGGCAACCAGGAAGTCGTGGTCAAGAACATCGGCGTCCAACTCGCGCGCGTGGTCGGCATTGCCGGCGCCACCGTGCTCGGCGATGGCCGGGTGGTGCTGATCCTCAACCCGGTGGCGCTCATGAGCCGGGCGCAGGTGGTTAGCGTCCGGGGCACGGCGGCGGCCCAGGTGCCGGTCGCCTTGCCGGCCGCGCGCCTGCCGACCGTGATGGTGGTCGATGATTCTCTGACCGTGCGCAAGATCACCAGCCGCCTGCTGACCCGCGAGGGCTATGAGGTCGTGCTCGCCAAGGACGGTGTCGAAGCGCTGGAACAACTGGTCGACGTGATTCCCGACGTGCTGCTCTCCGACATCGAAATGCCGCGCATGGACGGCTTCGACCTCGTCCGCAACATTCGCGCCGACCGCCGGCTAAGGGATGTCCCAGTGATCATGATCACGTCGCGCACGGCCGAGAAGCACCGCAAGCACGCGCTCGAGATCGGCGCCAACGACTATCTGGGCAAGCCTTACGACGAAGACGATCTGCTCCGGCTGATCGCCCGGTTCGTCAAGGCGAAGCAGGCTTCCTGACGATCGCGTAACGGGCCAGGGTTTCCTCCCTGGCCCGGGCGTGATCGACGATCGGTGCCGGATAATCGTGGCCGATCAGTACGCCGGAGGCTTCCTGCTCGCTCCGCCCCATCTGCCACGGGGCATGGATGAAGCGCGCCGGAACCCGTGCCAGTTCGGGCACGTAGCGGCGGATGAACGCTCCTTCCGGATCGAACTTCTCCGACTGCGTGACCGGATTGAAGATGCGGAACCAGGGCTGCGCATCACAGCCGGTGGAGGCCGCCCACTGCCAGCCGCCGTTGTTGGCGGAGAGGTCAAAGTCGTTGAGCCGGTCGGCAAAGTGTTTTTCCCCCTGGCGCCAGTCGATGCCGAGATCCTTGGTCAGGAACGACGCAACGACCATGCGCAGCCGGTTGTGCATCCAGCCGCTGTGATCGAGTTGGCGCATCGCCGCGTCGACCAGCGGGTAGCCGGTGCGGCCCTGCTGCCACGCGGCGAGCGCTTCGGGCCAGTCGTTCCAGCACACGGCATCATATTCAGGCTTGAAGGCATGGCCGACGACATGCGGGAAGTGGTCGAGGATCATGAAGTAGAAATCCCGCCAGATGAGTTCGCCGAGCCAGGCGCCGGCGTCGCTTGCCCAGGCGTCACGAACCAGTTCGCGGATGCTGATGGTGCCGAAGCGCAGATGCACCGACAGATACGAGACGCCCTTCACCGCGGGAAAGTCGCGCAGCGTGCCGTAGCGCCCGATGCGCCCGGCGCGGAATTCGTCCCACAACGCGCGGGCGCCGGACATGCCGGGGCGGATGCCGAGTTCATTCAGGTCGGTGCTGGTAAAGCCGATTTCGGCCAATGTTGGTACGCCGCCGCCGCCAGCAGCGGTGAGGTGGCCGGTCGCGATGCAGGCGGCGCAGTCGGCTGCGGTCAAGCGCTTCAGCCAGGCGTTCCGGTACGGGGTGAATACCGAGAAGGGCCGGCCTGCCTGCGTTTGCACCTCGTTTCCGGCGAAGATCACCTGATCCTTCCAGGTATGGAAGGCGATGCCGTTCTCGCGCAGGGCGACGGAGACCCTGTCGTCGCGCACCTTGGCCGCCGGCTCGTAGTCGCGGTTGGCATGCACTGCGGCGACCCCGAGTTCGCGCGCGAGCGCCGGAATTTCCTGCTCCGGCCAGCCGTGGCGAACGATCAGGCCGCCGCCGCGCCGGCGCAGCGCCGCGTCGAGTTCGACCAGCGAGTCGCGGATGAAATGCACGCGGCGGTCGCAGCGCGACGGCAGCGCGTCGAGTATGGCCCGGTCGAAGACGAAGGCACAGTACACCTGGCTACCGCTCGCCAGCGCGGAGGCGAGCGCGGCATGATCGTCGTCGCGCAGGTCGCGGCGGAACCAGACGAGAGCTTTTTCGTTGTCCATGGTTGGTTTGTACCCCAGCGGCGATTAGAATTCCAGCAATGAACAGCGTCAACCTCACCGACAACTTCCTCATCGCCATGCCGGCGCTGGCGGATCCCTACTTTGCGCATGCGCTCGTCTATATCTGCGAGCATAACGAGAACGGGGCGCTGGGAATCATCGTCAACCGGCCGATCGACATGAATCTGGCCGGACTTTTCGACAAGATCGACATCAAGCTCGATGCCGGGAGTCTGGCCGGACTCCCGGTCTATTTCGGTGGTCCGGTGCAGCTGGATCGCGGCTTCGTGCTGCACCGCCCGGTCGGCCAGTGGCAATCGACGCTGGCGGTGAATGGCGAGGTCGGCCTCACCAGTTCGCGCGACGTACTCGCCTCGGTGGGCAGTTCCGGGCTGCCGTCGGAAATCATCGTCACGCTCGGCTACGCCGGCTGGGATGCCGGCCAACTGGAAGACGAACTGGCGCAAAATTCCTGGCTGACCGTGCCGGCCAAGGCCAACATCCTGTTCGACCTGCCGCCGGAAGAGCGGTTGCCGGCAGCGATGCAGAATCTTGGCATCAATTTCACCCAGCTCTCCGACGTGGCCGGGCATGCCTGACGGCACGGTGCTCGCCTTCGATTTCGGCGAGAAACGTATCGGCGTCGCCACCGGCGAAACCCTTCTGGTCAATGCCCATCCGCTCACGGTGATCCGCGCCGAATCCCGCGAAGACCAGCTTGCCGCCATCGCCGCGCTGATTGACGAGTGGCAGCCGGTGCAACTGGTAGTCGGCTTGCCGACCCATGCCGACGGGACACCGCACGAGATGACACGCCGTGCGCACCGGTTCGGCGAGCGCCTGCAGCGCCGCTTCAAGCTGCCGGTCGGCTTCGCCGACGAGCGCCTGACTTCGCTCGATGCTGCCGCACGACTGCGCGAAACCGGCCGCGACAGCAAGGCCGCGCGACCGCTGCTCGATGCCGTGGCAGCGCAACTGATCCTGCAAACCTGGTTCGAAAGCCCACACCATGCCAACGCTACCCCATCCATTGCCTGACGCCGAGGCCCAGTGCCGCGCGCTGGCCGACCTGATCCGCCCGCAACTGCACCGCAATCCGGCGCTGATCGGCATCTACAGCGGCGGCGCCTGGGTCGCCGAACGCCTCAAGGAGCTGCTTGGCCTGCCCGATGACATCGGTCTCATCGATGTCTCCTTCTACCGCGACGATTATTCGGAGAAAGGGTTGCACCCGCAGGTGAAGCCGACGGTGATCCCGTTCGATGTCGAAGGCCGGCACCTGATCCTCGTCGATGACGTACTGTTCACCGGGCGCACGACGCGCGCCGCGCTCAACGAACTGTTCGACTACGGCCGCCCGGCGTCGGTCGCGATGGCCGTGCTCGCCGACCGCGGCGGCCGCGAGTTGCCGATCGGTGCCGCCTATTGCGTCTGGAACGTCGATCTCGACGACAACCAGCGTCTGGCGCTGGCCCGCAGCGGCCGCGGCGACCTCGTCTGGAGGCTGGAGGATGCATAACCCCCAGCTCAACGCGAACGGCGAACTCACGCATCTGCTGTCGATCGAGGGGTTGCCACGTGCCATCATCACGCAGATCCTCGATACCGCCGCCTCGTTCATGGAAGTCTCGGCGCGCGACGTCAAGAAAGTGCCGCTGCTGCGCGGCAAGAGCGTGTTCAACCTGTTCTTCGAGAACTCGACACGTACCCGCACCACCTTCGAGATCGCCGCCAAGCGCCTGTCGGCTGATGTCATCAATCTCGACATCAACAAGTCGTCGGCCAGCAAGGGCGAAACCCTGCTCGATACCATCGACAACCTGTGCGCCATGCACGCCGACTTGTTCGTCATCCGGCATGCCTCAAGCGGCGCGCCCTACCTGATCGCCGAGCATCTGCAGCGGGCTGGCCGCGACGATATCCACGTCGTCAATGCCGGCGACGGGCGGCACGCCCACCCGACGCAGGGGCTGCTCGACATGTATACGATCCGCCACTACAAGAAGGACTTCACGCAACTGCGCGTCGCGCTGGTCGGCGACATCCTGCATTCGCGCGTTGCCCGTTCCGACATCCATGCGCTGACCACGGTCGGCGTTCCGGAAGTCCGCGCCATCGGTCCGGAAACCCTGCTGCCCAAGCATCTCGACAAACTCGGTGTGCGCGTTTTTCACGACATGAACGAGGGCTTGAAGGATTGCGACGTCGTGATCATGCTGCGTTTGCAGAACGAGCGCATGGCCGGCGCGCTGCTGCCGTCGGCCGGCGAGTATTTCCGTCACTATGGCCTGACGCCGCAGAAGCTGGCACTGGCCAGGCCCGACGCCATCGTCATGCACCCGGGGCCGATGAACCGCGGCGTGGAGATTCATTCGGAGGTGGCCGACGGGCCGCAGGCGGTGATCCTGCCGCAGGTCACCTTCGGCATCGCCGTGCGCATGGCGGTCATGAGCATCGTTGCGGGGAACTGAGATGAAGATCGAAATCGGCAACGGCCGTGTAATCGACCCGAAAAACGGCGTCGACCGCAGCAATGCCTCGCTGTACATCACCGACGGCAGCGTTGCCGGCATTGGCGAAGCACCGCCAGGATTCGTCGCCGACCAGCGCATCGATGCGACCGGCTGCGTCGTCTGCCCCGGCCTGATCGACCTGGGTGCCCGTCTCAGCAGTATCGAGGCCGAACTGGCCGCGGCGGTCGCCGGCGGCGTCACGTCGGTCGTCGTGCCTCCCGACGCCGACCCGCCGCTCGACGAACCCGAACTCGCCGACCGTCTCGTCCATCGCGCCGCCGACATCGGCAAGGCGCGCGTGCTGCCGCTTGGCGCGCTGACGCTGGGCCTGCAGGGCGAGCGACTGGCGGAGCTGGCCGGGCTGAAGAAGGCCGGCTGCGTCGCCTTCTCGCAGGCCGGCAAGACGGTCGTCGACACCGAGGCCCTGTTGCGCGCGATGGAATACGCGGCCACCTTCGGCTTTGCCGTCTGGCTGCAGCCGCAGGACCACTGGCTGGCCCGCAACGGCATCGCCCATGAAGGCGAGGTCGCCAGCCGCCTCGGCCTCGCCGGTATTCCGGTCGCCGCCGAGACCATCGCCATCGCCACCATCGTCCAACTGGTGCGCGACACCGGCTGCCGCGTCCATCTGACGCGGCTCTCGTCGGCGCCCGGCGTTGCACTGGCGGCGCGCGCCCGCGAGGAAGGGCTGCCGGTCACCTGCGATATCGGCATCCATCACCTGCTGATGACAGACAACGACATCGGTTTCTTCAATCCGCATGCGCGCTTCAACCCGCCGCTGCGTTCGGAGGGCGACCGCCAGGCGCTGTCGGCGGCGGCGGCGGCGGGCATCGCCGCGATCTGCTCCGACCACACGCCGGTCGGCGCCGACGACAAGCTGCTGCCGTTCGGCGAAGCCAAGCCGGGTGCGACCGGCCTCGAAGTCCTGTTGTCGCTGATGCTGCGCTGGGCCGAGCTGACTGGCGTACTGCTGCCGGCTGCGCTGGCCTGCGTCACCTCGGTGCCGGCGGCCGTGCTTGGCCTGCCGACCGGCAACCTGGCCGTCGGCGCCGCTGCCGATGTCTGCGTCTTCGATCCCGCGGCTGTCTGGCAACTGACGGCGGCAGCGCTGAAGAGCCAGGGCAAGAACTCGCCGTGGCTGGGCTGCCCGATGATGGGCCGGGTGAAGGCGACCCTGGTCGGCGGCCGTGTGGTCTATCCGGCCTGAGCCAGTCGGGTGACGGCGGCAGGCGTGGCGCCTGTGACCTCCACCACCTTGCGCCGGGAAGACTGACCGCTTTTCAGGCTTACCGCCATCTTCGGCACCCCGAGCACGGTGGCGACGAAGGCGAGCAGCGCCTCGTTGGCGCGGCCATCTACGGGCGGGGCGGCGAGGCGGATCTTCAGCGCGTCGCCGTAAAGCCCGGCAACCTCGGTCTTCTTCGCGCCCGGCTGGACGTGCAGCGTCAGCGTGAGGCCGCCGCCGGCCGTGGCGCGGAACCAGCCGCTCACAGCAACATCAGCAGCGCCTGTAGCAGCAGGATGGCGACCAGCGGCGACAGATCGATGCCGGAGATCGAGGGCACGAGGCGGCGGACCGGGTCGAGCAATGGCCGGGTCAACTGGCTGGCCGGCGCGGCGAGCGGCGAATAAGGATTGATCCACGACAGGACGGCCTGCAGGATCAGCGCGCCGATCAGGATGTAGATGGCCAGCCGGAGCAGGCTGCGCAGCGCCAACCAGGCGACGGTGATGGCCAGCGTGCCGGCATCCGCCGCGACACCGGAGCCGGCGAGGCCGACGAGCAGTGCGGCGAGTGCCAGTTGCAGGGCGAAAGCGGCGACCAGGCTGGCCCAGTCGAAACCGCCGACGCCCGGGATCACGCGGCGCAGCGGCTTGACCGCCCAGTCGGTCAGGCTGACGACGAAACGGCCAAGCTGGCCGGCAAAGGACACGCGCGTCGCCTGCATCATGAAGCGCAGCAGGAACAGCGCGCAGAAGAAGCCGACCGTCGCATCGAGCAGGAAGACGACGGCCTGCATCAGTCGGCCCCGAGGATCGTGCCGAGTTCGCGACCACGGCGCTCGGCCGCCATCACCCCGGCGATGATTCCCTCTTTCACGCCGCGTTCCGCCATCGTCCGCAGTGCCGCCTCGGTGGTGCCGCCGGCCGAGGTGACGCGTTCGCGCAGTATGCTGGCCGGCTCGCTCGCCTGCGCGGCCAGCGCGGCGGCTCCCTGCACGGTCCCGATCGCCAGTTGCCGGCCCTGCTCGGGGGTGAAACCGAGATCCGCGGCAGCCTGCTGCAGCGCCTCGATGAACAGGAAGACATAGGCCGGCCCGCTGCCCGAGACGGCGGTCACCGCATCCATGCGCGCCTCGTCGTCGATCCAGACGGTGCTGCCGACCGCCCGCAGCACCCGTTCGGCGGCGGCACGCCCGGCCGCGTCGACTTCCGGCAGGGCGCACAGCCCGGTGATGCCGGCGCCGATCAGCGCCGGCGTGTTGGGCATGCTGCGGACGATCCGACGGTGGCCGCCGAGCCAGCGCGACAGCGCGGCCATGCCGAGACCGGCGGCGATGCTGACGACCACGGCATCGCCGAGCTTGCCGACGAGCGGAGCGACGGCGTTCCGCATCTGCTGCGGCTTGACCGCCAGGACCAGGAGATCGCCGGTCGACGCGAGCATTTCCGCCGATTCCAGGCAGTTGACCGCATATGCCAGAAGGCGGTCGCGGGCGTCGCGTTCCGGTTCGACGACGGCGATGTCAGCGGGGGCGAAACCCTGCTTCAGCATGCCGCCGATCAGGGCATTCGCCATGTTGCCGCCGCCGAGGAAGGTGATCTTCATGCCTGGGTTCTCGCGCCAAAGATGGCCGTGCCGATGCGGACGATCGTCGCACCTTCGGCGATGGCCGCTTCAAGATCATGGGACATGCCCATGGACAGGGTGTCGAGCGGCACGCCGGCGGCCCGGATCGACTCGCCGATCTCGCGCAGGCGGCGGAAAGGCAGTCGCTGCCGGACCATGTCGTCGCTCGCTGCCGGGATCGCCATCAGGCCGCGCAGCCGCAGATTGGGCAGCGCCACGACCGCCGCGCAGAGAGCCCCTGCCTCGCCTGGCGCGCAGCCGCTCTTGCTCGCTTCGCCGGAGACATTGACCTGCACGCACACCTGCAGCGGCGGCTGACCGGCGGGGCGCTGGGCGGAGAGACGCTCGGCGGTCTTCAGGCGGTCGAGGGAATGGACCCAGTCGAAGTGTTCCGCCACCAGCCGCGTCTTGTTGTCCTGCAAGGGCCCGATGAAATGCCATTCGAGCCCGAGGCCGGCCGTGGCGTGGATCTTGGCGACCGCCTCCTGCGCATAATTCTCGCCAAAAGCCCGCTGTCCGGCTCTTGCCGCCGCGATCACGCAGTCCGCCGGCCACGTCTTGCTCACCGCCAGGAGGGAAACGCTGCCAAGTGGCCGCCCGGCAGCCACGGACGCCTTGACGATTCGCGAGCGAACGGCTTGCAGGTTGGTGGCGATTGCGCTCATAATTGTTTGGAATTCTTCCTTCATCCAGTATACACGCGCCGCGAGGACGATCCGCATGGACATCACCGAACTGCTGGCCTTTGGCGTCAAGAACAAGGCTTCCGACCTCCACCTCTCGGCCGGCTTGCCGCCGATGATCCGCGTGCACGGAGACATCCGGCGGATCAACCTGCCGCCGATGGAGCACAAGGACGTGCACTCGATGGTGTACGACATCATGACCGACACGCAGCGGAAGATCTACGAAGAGTCGCTGGAATGCGACTTCTCCTTCGAGATCCCCAATCTGGCGCGCTTCCGGGTCAACGCCTACAACCAGAACCGCGGCGCGGGCGCGGCTTTCCGCACCATTCCGACAAAGATCCTGAGCCTCGAGGATCTCAACTGCCCCAAGATATTCAAGGAAATCTGCGAATATCCGCGCGGCATCGTGCTGTGCACCGGGCCGACCGGCTCGGGCAAATCGACGACGCTGGCAGCGATGGTCAACCAGGTCAACGAAAACGATTACGCGCACATCCTGACGATCGAAGACCCGATCGAATTCGTGCATGAGTCCAAGAAGTGCTTGATCAACCAGCGCGAAGTCGGCCCGCACACGCTGTCGTTCGCCAATGCGTTGCGCTCGGCCCTGCGTGAGGATCCGGACGTGATCCTGGTCGGCGAGATGCGCGACCTCGAAACCATCCGTCTCGCCCTGACCGCCGCCGAAACCGGCCACTTGGTGTTCGGCACGCTGCACACCTCGGGTGCGGCGAAGACGATCGACCGCGTTGTCGACGTCTTTCCGGCCGCCGAGAAGGACATGGTCCGCTCGATGCTGTCCGAGTCGCTGCGTGCCGTCATTTCGCAGACCCTGCTCAAGACCAAGGACGGCAACGGCCGGGTGGCGGCGCACGAGATCATGATCGGCACGCCGGCCATCCGTAACCTGATCCGCGAAAACAAGGTGGCGCAGATGTATTCGGCGATCCAGACCGGCCAGAACTTTGGCATGCAGACGCTGGATCAGAACCTGATCGAGCTGGTGCGGCGCAACGTCGTGTCGAGCGCCGAAGCGCGGGCCAGGGCGACCAACAAGGACAACTTCCCCGGCTGAGCCGGCGGGTTATCAGGGAGAGAGGAAGAGCTATGGAACGCGATCAGGCAATGAAATTCATGCACGACCTCCTGCGCCTGATGGTGCAGAAAAAGGGGTCGGACCTTTTCATCACCGCCAGTTTTCCGCCGGCGATCAAGGTGGACGGGAAGATCACCCCGGTTTCCAACCAGGTCCTGACGCCGCAGCACACCGCCGAACTGGCCAGGTCGATCATGAACGATCGCCAGGCTTCCGAGTTCGAGGCGACCAAGGAGTGCAACTTCGCCATCGCCCCGGCCGGCATCGGTCGTTTCCGGACCAATGCCTTCATCCAGCAGGGGCGCGTCGGCGTCGTCTGCCGGATGATCAACCAGAGCATCCCGACCTTCGAGGAACTGGGCCTGCCGCCGGTGCTCAAGGACATCGCGATGACCAAGCTTGGTCTCGTGATCTTCGTCGGCGGCACCGGCACCGGCAAGACGACCTCGCTGGCGGCGATGGTCGACTACCGCAACGAGAATTCCTTCGGCCACATCATCACCGTCGAGGATCCGATCGAATACGTGCATGAGCACAAGAACTGCATCATCACGCAGCGCGAGATCGGCGTCGATACCGATGACTGGAAGCCGGCGCTGAAGAACACGCTGCGGCAGGCGCCGGACGTGATCCTGATGGGCGAGATCCGTGACCGCGACACGATGGACTACGCCATCGCCTTCGCGGAAACCGGTCACCTGGCCCTGGCGACGCTGCACGCCAACAGCACCAACACCGCAATCGACCGGATCATCAACTTCTTCCCGGAGGAACGCCGGACGCAACTGCTCATGGACCTCTCGCTGAACGTGCGGGCGATGATCTCGCAGCGCCTGATTCCGAAGAAGGATGGCAAGGGGCGCATGGCGGCCGTCGAGATCATGCTCAATTCGCCGCTGATCTCCGACCTGATCTTCAAGGGCAACGTCGGCGAGATCAAGGAAGTCATGAAGCGCTCCCGCGAACTCGGCATGCAGACCTTCGACCAGTCGCTGTTCGATCTCTACGAAGCGGGCGCCATCAGTTACGAGGATGCCTTGCGCAACGCCGATTCCCTGAATGACCTGCGCCTGCACATCAAGCTGTACGGCAAGGAGTCGTCGGACCGCGACCTGACCTCCGGCATCGGCCACCTGGATATCGTCAAGTGAGCATCGGGCCGGCCGCAACCGGCTGAGGCCAGTGTAGAATCCGCCTCCCAGGTCACCACGCCCCGGCTTGCCGGGGCGTTTCATCTGTGCCGATGTCCAGCCTCAATCCGCAGCAGCGCGAAGCAATCCGCTATCTCGACGGCCCTCTCCTGGTGCTCGCAGGCGCCGGCTCGGGCAAGACGCGGGTAATCACGGAGAAGATCGCCTATCTGGTCCGGGATTGCGGCTTCCAGCCGCGCAACATCGCCGCCATCACCTTCACCAACAAGGCGGCCCGGGAGATGCAGGAGCGTGCCGCCAAGCTCCTGTCGCGGTCGACTGCCGAAGAATTGCAGATTTCGACCTTCCATTCGCTCGGCGTGCGCATCCTGCGCGAGGAGGCCACGGCGCTGGGCTACAAGCCGCGCTTCTCGATCTTCGACGCGGCGGATAGCGCCGGCATCATTGGCGATGTCGCGCGCACCGCCGACAAGGGGACACTGCGCCGGCTACAGGCGGTGATCTCGAACTGGAAGAATGCCCTGGTCACGCCTGAAGCGGCGCGGCAACTGGCGAGCAACGAGCACGAAACGCTGGCTGCCCATGCCTTCGTTTCCTACGAGGCGACGCTCAGGGCCTACCAGGCGATGGATTTCGATGACCTGATCGGCCTGCCGGTCAAGCTGTTCAGCGAGCATCCGGCGATCGCCGGGAAATGGCAGAACCGCCTGCGCTACCTGCTGGTCGACGAATACCAGGATACCAACGCCGGCCAGTACCAGCTCCTGAAACTGCTGACGGGCGTCCGCGCCCAGTTCACCGCCGTGGGCGACGACGATCAGGCGATCTACGGCTGGCGCGGGGCCGACATCGGCAACCTGAAGAGGCTGCCGGCCGAATTTCCGGCGCTCAAGGTCATTACGCTGGAGCAGAACTACCGGTCGACGGTGCGCATCCTGAAGGCCGCCAACAACGTCATCGCGCACAACGAGAAGCTGTTCGACAAGAAGCTCTGGTCCGAGCTTGGTCATGGTGACCAGATCACCGTCACCGCCTGCAGGGACAACGAGGCCGAGGCGGAAGGCGTGGTGATGAAGCTGCAGGCGCACCGCTTCGAGCAGCGCGGCAAGTTCGCCGACTACGCCATCCTCTATCGTTCGAACCATCAGGCCAGGCTGTTCGAGACGCAACTGCGCAACCAGAAGATTCCCTACCTGCTCTCGGGTGGCCAGTCGTTCTTCGACAAGGCCGAGATCAAGGACATCACCGCCTACCTGCGCCTGCTCGCCAACGAGGACGACGATCCCGCCTTCATCCGCGCCGCGACGACGCCGAAGCGGGGCATCGGTGCGGCAACCCTGCAGGTACTCGGCACCTATGCCGGCGAGCGGCATGTCTCGCTGTTCCACGCCGCCTTCGAGGAAGGCTTCGCCGGGCGCGTGCAGCCGCGCCAGCTCGAGCCGCTGCGCGGGTTCTGCCATTTCATCAGTCGCCTCCAGTACCGGGCAGGCCGCGAGCCGGCGCAGCAGGTGCTGCGCGACCTGCTGAAGGCCATCGATTACGAGAGCTACCTCCACGACCACGAAGAGCAGCGCACGGCGCTGACGCGCTGGGCCAACGTCTGCGAATTCGCCGACTGGCTGAACAGGAAGGGCGAGGAAGACGGCAAGACGCTGATCGACATGGTGCAGAACATCGCCCTGATCAACCTGCTCGACAAGCAGGAGGGCGAGGAAACCGACGCCGTCCGCCTGTCCACGCTGCATGCCGCCAAGGGGCTGGAATATGCCCATGTCTTCGTCGTCGGCGTCGAGGAGGGCATCCTGCCGCACCGCGAATCGCTCGATCCGGTGCGTATCGAGGAAGAGCGGCGGCTGATGTACGTCGGCATCACCCGCGCGCGGCGTTCGCTGCATGTCTCCTATTGCGAGCGACGCAAGCAGGCACGCGAACTGATCCCTTGCGAACCGTCGCGCTTCATCGCCGAGATGGGCAAGGATGACATCCGCTTCAGCGGCGGCCGGCAGGCACCGGAGCCCGACAAGGCGGCCGGCAGCGCGCGCCTCGATGCGCTCAAGGCGATGCTCGCCGGCAACCGGGGCTGACCACCCGGTCACA
>Ga0105090_10000267_pt1 | contig 24160 bp, 23 predicted proteins | sample PPLLak3March2015_FD_79110 | JGI IMG/M metagenome (GOLD analysis project Ga0105090, IMG submission 79110) | Freshwater sediment microbial communities from Prairie Pothole Lake near Jamestown, North Dakota, USA - PPLs Lake P7 Core (1) Depth... | ecosystem: Environmental > Aquatic > Freshwater >...
TATTGTATAATCGACTGACATTGGGTGCTATTTTTCAGAATGTAGTGCCACATGGATTTTTTAGGTTATGTAATGTGTTGATTATATAGGTTATTTATTTTTGGGTGTTAAATATGGGTTAAGATTACTGGCGTTTAAAAAAAATTTTTTTACCCGTCATATCAAAAATGATTGAGCATTAGTTACTCCTTTCCGAAAGTACCTTGCCACAATCAATTTTAGGCTGTTTTTATTTTTAAATGTCCCGCTATAGTGTCCCAAGTCAATCTTGCTTAACTAATTGGGTCCCCCTATGATAAGACTTGCAAACTCGTCCCATTCTATCGGGTCTTCTACTACTCTTGCTAAATGTGAAGGAGCAGATAAATGCTGCGCTACGAGCTGTAGCCTAAACAGCTCTCGCTTCAACTCCCATTCCTTGATATCTTCTGCCTTTATCAAAGAAATCTCCCCATTCAATGGATTTTCAAATTCAACCAGCTCTTCTGACGAATTGTCTTGTATTGTATTCGTATCTAACATTATTTATCTCCAGCATCTGGTATTCTAAAATAGAAATAAAAGACTTGATTTATAATAGTATAGATAAACTTTCTTGCAGCGTGAGGATCAGTTTTTTTATCACTAGTACTCAGTCAATCTTATTTTAAGGGGTATTTCATAAATTATTACTGGCATCTAACGATAATTTTATCCGGCATATCAAAAATGACTAAGTACTAGAGCTTCGCCTTCTTCGTGTCTTTGTGATGAAAAATACGTGGCTTTTATAACGTCAGAAATGATGTCCTTCATCGTGTGTTTTTTCAATGCGATAAGGTAATAGTGCATTAAATAGCTTGTTGAACCTCAAGTTCTCTTCGGGACGGGATCGAGTCAGCAGCGCCAGGGCGGGTGACGCATATCGCTGCTGCACGCGCTGCATAGGCGAGAGCGGTCTTTGGATCGTTGGTTTTGATGAGTTCTGCTAAAAAAAAGCCAATAAATGTGTCGCCCGCACCTGTTGAGTCGACAACATGGACCTTTTCTGCCGGCTGACAGAATTGGGCTTGCGAACTGAAATAGGCTGCTCCCTTGTTGCCCATGGTGAGCACAATCGCCATGTGGGGGTATCGATGTTTGAGAGCCTCATAGATACTTACCGGTTTAATTTCTCCGGTAAGGCTACGGGCTTCGGTTTCATTCACTATGAGAATGTCAACCAGCTCAAGCGGATAATTTAACACTTGTGGAGCCATGGGAGCGGGGTTAAAAACGATCATCAGACCTTTTATTTTTGCGTATCGGATGATCTGTGACACTGCGTTCACTTCGTTTTGAACGAGAAGATAGTCATTCGGCCCAAAATCTGCAAGGATGCGTTGCACATCTGATTTGCTCATAAGTTGGTTTGCACCCCCAACAATCACGATCGAGTTTTCACCTGCTGTATTCACTTGAATTATGGCGTGTCCGCTTGGACCATTGATTGTTTCCACAAATCTCGTGTCCACTCCCTTGTCTTCCATTAGTGTTTTCAGCCACGCATCTTCTGCGCCAACCTTGCCCGCGTGATACACGCACGCGCCTGCCTGGGCGAGTGCGATGGACTGGTTTAGTCCCTTGCCCCCGGCAAATCGTCGATATTCCTGACAGCTTAGGGTTTCGCCGGGGCGAACGAAGTGCTTAACACTATATACATGGTCGACGTTGATCGATCCGAAGTTCAGCACTCTTTTCATCGCTATTTTTTGATAAAAATCAAATCCCAAACACCGTGGCCTAAACGTAAGCCGCGCTGCTCAAATTTTGTTAAGGGGCGATACTCTGGACATTGACAATAGTCATTGGTGGGGCTGGTATTTTTTAACCTGGAGCTTTCGGACAAAACTGCCAACATGGCTTCGGCGTAATTTTCCCAATCCGTTGCGGCATGAAAATAACCGCCTGGTTTTAATTTTCTGACCAACAAGTCGACAAAACCGGGGCGCACTATGCGCCGTTTATGATGTTTCTTTTTTGGCCAGGGATCGGGAAAGAACAGATGCACACCCGCCAAACTATGATCGGCAACTTTATGCTCCATAATTTCGATGGCATCGTGACAATAAATTCTGACGTTACTAAGACCTTGCTGATTCAGCAGCATCAGTAAATGTCCAACACCCGGCCTATGGACTTCAATGCCAATATAATCTTTATCAGGATTAGCGGCCGCCATTCTGGCCAGGCTTTCGCCATTGCCAAAACCTATCTCAACAAACAGTGGCGCGTCACGCCCGAAAACCAGTGCAAAATCATATTCCGCTTTTGGGTCCAGGCAGTATTTATCCCAATGACTATCCAAAGCCAGTTGTTGTCCAGGTGTAAGACGACCCTGTCGACGAATAAAACTGCGAATTCTTTGAGGGACGGTTTGTTCAGAAGAGGTCATTATTAAAAAAACAAACCATTGATAGGCGATGACGCAGAAGCAAAACGTTTTCTGGGCATACGTCCTGCTAAAAACGCTTCCCTACCTGCCTCAATGCCTTTGCGCATCGCCGAAGCCATTAATATCGGTTTTTTAGCTTCGGCAATCGCCGTATTCATCAATACGCCGTCACACCCTAACTCCATGGCAATAGCGGCATCTGATGCTGTGCCTACACCCGCATCCACCAAAATGGGTACGCTGGCATTTTCGACTATGGTCAAGATATTGTATGGATTACGGATACCCAAACCCGAACCGATAGGGGCAGCCAAAGGCATAACGGCTATACAACCAATATCCTCCAATCTTTTTGCCGCAATCGGGTCATCATTGGTATAAACCATGACGTCAAAGCCATCTTTAACTAATAATTCAGCAGCTATATAGGTTTCGGCCACATCAGGAAAAAGCGTTTTCTGGTCGGCTAACACTTCAAGTTTTACCAGATTGTGACCGCCAAGCAGTTCCCTGCCTAAACGGCAGGTTCTCACCGCATCTTCGGCAGTATAACAACCTGCAGTATTAGGCAGAATCGTGTATTTATCGGGTAAAATAACATCCAGCAAGTTGGGTTCGCCCGGATTTTGGCCAATATTGGTGCGGCGAATAGCTACAGTAACAATTTGGGCGCCACTGGCTTCAATGGCCAGGCGGGTTTCCTCCAGATCTTTATATTTACCTGTACCGACCAGTAAGCGCGAATGATAAGTGACTCCCGCTAGTACGAATGAATCCCCCTGACCGCCGCCAATGGCATGAACAATTTCCAGACGATCTTCAGCATGTAACAGTTGGGTATTGTATTGCTGAAAAGGCAAAATTTCTTTATTCAATTCAATTGCGATTTTTTTACCGGTTAAGCCCATGTCCGCGATAACATCGGCAACACTGGTTTTTTCGGCATATTCACGCGTTTCACCATTAACATAAATAATCATGCGCTTACGCTCCGGTTAATGTCTACCTTTCTACGTTTTTGCACGGCTACAGCAAGATTTCGCAGCAGGGGTGCTGTATCATTCCAGGACAAACAGGCATCAGTAATACTTTGCCCATATGTCAATTCTTGCCCCTCAACAACTTTTTGACTGCCGCCCTTGAGATGGCTTTCAATCATCACACCCATAATTCTGTGATCACCGTTCGCTATTTGTCCGGCAACGTCTTCACCGACAAGCAGTTGACGTTGGCATTGTTTCAGGCTGTTGTCATGACTAAAATCAATCATGATATTGGGTCTTAGATGGGCTTTTTTGAGGCCTTCTGCAACTTCCTCGACACTGGCAGCATCATAGTTGGGATGACCATTGCCACCTCTTAATATGATATGTACATCTTCGTTACCAGTGGTTGAGAATATCGCTGAATGTCCTGCTTTGGTCAGTGATAAAAAATGGTGCGGACTCATGGCCGCTCTTATTGCATCAATGGCGATTTTTATCGTACCATCCGTTGAGTTTTTAAAGCCGATTGGACATGATACGCCCGAAGCCAACTCACGGTGCCCCTGGCTTTCTGTTGTTCTTGCGCCAATCGCTCCCCATGATATCAAGTCTGAAACGTATTGCGGGGAAATTAAATCCAGATATTCAGTTGCTGCAGGCATACCGAGTGTAGTCACGTCCAGTAATACCCGTCTGGCAATGCGTAAACCTTTATTGATATTGAAACTGGAATCAAGGTCGGGATCGTTAATCAAGCCTTTCCAGCCAACTGTCGTGCGAGGTTTCTCAAAATAAACACGCATAACAATCACCAGGTTGTCTTGCAGTTCATCTTTGATTACTTTCAAACGCTGGGCATATTCTAAAGCGCCTATTGGGTCATGAATAGAGCAAGGACCCACTACAACCAGCAGCCTGTCATCCTCGCCAGTTAATATTTTATGTATCTCTGCTCTGGCCTTAAGAGTCGATTGTGCTGCCGTATCATTAATCGGCATTTCATCGTGAACCTGAGCAGGCGGTATGACTTCTTTTGTCGCACAAATTCTCAAGTCATCGGTGTTGTATTTAGTTTGCATGATAGCTACCAAGCTTTTGCTTTCACAGAATTATCGTTAAATATAGCCATTTTAACTGTTTTCATCGTTTTTTTGTTAGTTTTTCCTGGTTGATGCTCTGGCTCGTCTTTTCAAACTTCAAAAAGCTGTAACTGAAGGCTGCATCGGGATCATCATTAATATCTTCGCGTTCTATTTCAGACCAAAAATTCAAATCAATGTCAGGAAAGAATGCATCGCCGTGAAACTCCCTGTTTATAACCGTGAGATAAATTGCATCCGCAATCGGCAACATCGTTTCATAAAGATCGGAACCGCCAATAACAAAAATCTCTTTAGCACGTTCACAAGCTTTTTTAATTGCCATGTTAAGATCATTAAAAACCAGACACCCTTCTTGTTGATAGTCCAGGTTTCTGCTGACAATAATATTAGTGCGGCCAGGTAAAGGTCTGCCTATGGACTCGTAAGTTTTCCTGCCCATTAAAATAGGCGACCCCATCGTGATTTTTTTAAACTTTTTAAGATCAGCCGATAAATGCCAGGGCATTTGATTATTCAGGCCAATAACCCGATTGCTTGCCATCGCGACGATAAGTGATATTTTCATTTTCTTGAATGGAGCGCTTTGATATTCTTTAACGATTAATAAATCCAAACATCATACTATGAAAAATATTCTGGTTGTATTCACTGGCGGGACTATTGGTTCAACAGCGTCTGAAGGAACCATCAATACTTCAAGCGAGGCCCCGTTCAAATTGATTCAGCAATTTCAACAGCATTACAAGAATCATCAACAAATTCATTTCAGCACTATCCAGCCCTTGCAGATTTTAAGCGAGAACTTGACCCCTTGTGTCTGGCAAACGCTTATTAGTGCCATTGAAGCCCAGCAGCACGGACAGTATGACGGCATTATCATTACTCACGGCACCGATACGTTGGCCTTTACCGCGGCCGCCTTAAGCTTTTATTTTAATGCCATCAATATACCCATGCTTCTGGTTTCCAGTGATTACCCGCTGGATGATCCCAGGGCAAACGGACTTGAAAACTTTATTTGTGCGGTTGAATTTATACTGCAAAACATCCAAGCCGGTATTTTTGTTCCATATCGCAATCAGCAGCAAACAACCCAGGTGCATAGAGGTTCTCGCCTGACCTGTTCCTTACAGTTAAGTGGTGATTTTTTCAGTGTTCAGGGAAAAAGTTTTATGCAGTTTGAAAATGGGCAGTTTTCGCTGTTGAATCCAGCCACAAAGTTTATCCCTTATGCCTCCCTCATCCAAGCCTTCTCCCTCAAGGGAGAAGGAGCAGGTACTTGCTTAGATACCAATGCACTAGAGAGCAATGCTGGGGCGGTGGGAATGACACAAGCAAAAAACCCACGTCTGAAAGCCAATTTTTCCGAGCGGATTTTAATGATAAAACCCTTTCCGGGACTAAATTATGCCCATTTTAACCTCGACAATGTCGATGCTGTTTTGCATGACTTGTATCATTCCGGTACTGCGTGTGCATCGACTCAATGGGGAGAAAGTTATTCGTTAAATGAGTTCATAAAACGTTGCGGCAAACAAAATATCAAGGTTTATCTGGCACCGGCGATTAAATCAGCTAATGCTTACCAAAGCACCCGGGCATTAATAGAACAGGGCGCCGAAATGATCTGGAATATGTCGATTGAAGCCGCCTATGTAAAACTGATGCTGGCTTACGGGAATTTTAGAGATGAACAGCAAATAATGGCGTTTATTGACAGGGATATCGCAGGGGAGCTTGTTTAATGTCGAATCAAATAATTCACAATCAAGTCGATTTAATACTATTTGAAGAAGGGATATTTTCAGTTATCAATTGGTTACTTAGAGAGGGCTACCTTGATTTCATTGATTACCGGAAGTGGAGAAAGGGTGAGACCGATTATTTGGAGGATCATTTTAAGGCATCGATCCTGGCGATAATTGCCGATCTGGAAATTGCACAACGTTATGCAAAAAAACTGAAGCTGGAATCTTTTCGTATTTCGTATACCTCAGTAGACAACCAAACACTCCATATTTGCCGAAGCCCTGCGAATGAAATTATTTTCACAATTGATTATGAACCTGCCCAGGACCGGCTACAGATGGATTTGTTTTTTGATAGTGCACCCGCTTGTGCTACCAATGACCTGATAAGTGCCATCATGAATACACGCGAAGATGATGTTTTACGTTTAATGAGTCAATTAAAATCAATGGCTCCTGAAAAACATCAAAAATTTGATCGTTTATTGACACTTCAAAATGAATTAACAGAATCGAGGAAATCCAGCGACAGAAAAATCAAATTGTTACTGCAAACTGTTACGCCTTTAGCCTTTGATGTTTTAGGCCAGTTTGCGCATGATTTCCTTACGCCTTTATGGCATAGGCTTTCTACCGAAGTTGCGGACAGGAATTTTGATGCCGGATCACCTGAAGATCATTTAAGTTTTACGTCTTTTAAAGAATTTCAATGGCAACAAGTTCTTGCTTCTATTACTCGGGAAGCAGACTGGATCAAACAACCTGTTTTAATATTTCGTTACGCTGAAGCTTGTTTTAAATTAAATAATGAGCTGGAAGGACTTGAAAGTTGGTTCAGATTGTTTATTGCATTCCCTCTAGTAGCAGAAACATTGATTGGGAGTACTTGTAATCGTTTATTGTCATTAGATTGGCTGCATTTCAACGAACTGGACCCTGAATTGGAATCCGCATTTTTTCCAGCCTGGATAGTGCTAAAAAAACCAGCGCTTGCGAAGAACACTTTTACTTTCGATTGTGGAAGTGAGGGTTATGCGGCATTGCAATTGATGTACAGTTTAATGGGAAGTAAAGAAAATGGTCTCAATGAGACCACAATTAAAATCAGAGCCAGGCTGCAACAGCAGAACCCTAACTTATTCATTCACACTATGGTTTCTATTCGGTAAATCCCGGATTAGATTGTTCTTAATTCACCAGTAGACGCAGTTACAAACCTTCCTTAGTAATGTGTTAAAGTTACTTTATGGACGATCTTCAGGCTCATCCACCAATTCCGCAATCTCATTGTTTTCCAATACCGGCTGATCCAGCAAACGGGTCAACCATGCTTCTGCTGCTGTCTGATTGGTTTTAAGGACACTGTTAGGAAAAAAACCAAATACTAAAATTAAGATAGCGGGTACACACAACAGGGCGAGTTCACGCGGACGTAAATCCTGTACCTGATTAACAGCGGTTTGAGTAATTGGGCCGAAAAAGGCGCGCCGGGTAAAAGACAGCATATAAGCGGCGCTCAATACTGCACCAGCCAGTGCTGTAATACCCAGACTGGGGTGAGCCATTAATGCACCGATTATCAATAATAATTCAGCAGGAAAACCGTTAGTACCCGGTACTCCAATACTGGCCAGTACAAACAGAAAATAAAAACTTGTCAAACGTGGTATTACTTTAGCCAAACCGCCCAGGTGAATGGCTTCGGTGCTGCCTAACCGATGTTGAATAAAGCCTGCAATCAGCATCAGGGAACTGGCAATCAGAGTGAAATTGAACAGTTGAAAAATCGCACCTTGAATACCCTGCATATTTAAGGATGCAATACCGATTATCACCAGGCCAACATGACTGATACTGGCGTAAGCCAGTAAACGGCGTAAATTGGTTTGTTGCAACGCAATCAACGCGCCATAAATAAGGGTAATAGCGCCTAAAATACCCAGTACCCAGCTGTATTCAACAGCAGCAGACGGCGCTAACGGCATCGTAAAGCGCAGTATGCCGTAGACGCCGAGCTTCAGGCCGATCAATAAAGCCGTTATTTGCGTAGGTCCTTCCATTGCGGCAGTGGGCAGCCAGGTATGAAAGGGTATTAATGGTGCTTTAACAGCAAAACCGGATAAAAGCAGCAAAAAGACAATAGCCTGCAGGTTATCCGGCAACTGCGTTTCCAGGAGTACCGGCAAGCTGAAGGATAGATTCCGGGGAATAGCGCCGTCCATATCAACAGCATGATTGATGGCGAGTATGATAATGGCAAATAACAACGGTACGCCGCCAAAAAGCATAAACAGCGTGTATTTCATCGCTGCACTGCGCCGTTTTGGGCCGATGCCCCATAAGCCGATCAAGAAGAAAATGGGCGGTAAAGTCAGTTCCCAGAATAAAAAGAACAGCACCGTATCCAGCGCCGAAAATACACCGATGGTGACACCTTCCAGTGCCAGTAACAGGGCAAAATGAAACCGGTGCAAGTGTTGTACCGAATTCCAGGAAGCAATAATCGCTGTCAGTGTCAACAGGGCTGACATCGGCAAAAACAATACCGAAATGCCATCGATGCCGACCAGAAACTCGATATTCAGGCTTGGTATCCAGGCATACTGTTCGACCAGTTGAAAATTGTTGCCATGAGCGGAATCAAACAATAGCGCCACAAACAGCGTCAGGATCATCTCAAGACCGGCAACCGCCAGTGCAATCTTTTTTGCCAGCTTTATGTTGTTGGTAATTCCGATCGCAATAACGCCCAGTAAAGGCAACAGTATAATAAGACTAAGCAGCGGAAAATTTATCGTTGCCACGCTTCTTAGTATATCATTCATGTAGATTGTCCTTTGTACCGCCATTATCGGCGGGTTCAGTCATTGTGCCGGGTTGCTCTGAACCGTGCATAGGGTAATGCGCGCCTATATCGGTCGCTTCCTGGTCTATAAAATTCAGCCAGGGTGTTGTGTAAAAACCGGTAACAATCAGTAATGAGCAAATCACTACGGTAATAATGCGCTCTTGTCTGACGGGATGATGTGAGCTGCTGTAAGGTTGATGTGCGCGCCTGGGAGCTGCTATAAAAATTTGTTGAAAAGCGCGCAGCAGGAAAGCTGCAGCAAGCACGTTGCCTATCAATATGGCAATCGCCATCAGCCAACCGTCTTCCTCAATAACGCCTTCAATGAGCAGATGAGCTGCATCATATCCGGGCGTACCAGGCATGACCATCGTGCTTAGTGCCGAGATCAGGAACATCAATGCGATGGCCGAATTGGTATCAAACAGCCCTCCCAGACGTGGAATAAAAGCAGTGCGTGTCCGTTCATAAATCAAGCCGACACTGAATAACATGCCTGCTGTCGCAAGACCATAAGCAATAGAGAGTAAGAGACTGCCTTCCAGGCCATATTCAGTGAAGCTGAAAATACCGATGACCAGCATTCCCGTTTGACTGACGACGGCAAAAGCCAGCAACCTGCGAATATTAATTTGCATCAGCGCCAATAACGCGCCGTAAAAAATACTGATCAGGCTCAAAGTCAATACAAATCCTGCCCATTGTTCAGCGACGCCTGGAACCATCGGCAAAATAAAACGAATCACGGCATAAATGCCCAGTTTTAGACCCACCATAAAAATGGCGGCACTTGCGACAGTGCCTTGTTCCGCGATCAAGGGCAGCCAGCCGTGAAACGGAAATAACGGCATACGAATGGCGAAACCAAAGAACAGGAGTATAAAAATCAATACTTCGTCATGCAAATAGGCGTTGTTGTGTTTTAGCGTCAGCCAGTCAAACGTTAGCGCATGTTCCGAATCGATTAAGCCAAAGGCGAGGAACATAAAACCGGCCAAGGTCATCAACAAACTGCTGCCCCAGTATTGCAGAAATAACGCGATTACCCAGCGTCGGTTATGTCCGGTTCCTGCGTGAGTCGTCAACAAAACGACAGGAATGAGTTCCAGAACGCTCCATAGCCAGAACTGCAAAACATTCAGAGCTGCAAATGCGCCGATTAATATACCTTCATAACCCAATAAACAGGCAATGAAAAGCCGGTCCGTGACATGCCGGGTGATCAGGGTATACACTAGGGCCAGCAAGGTTAAAACAGCCGTCAACGGAATAAATAAAATATTTGCGCCATCAACGCCCACACTGTAACTGAACCACCCGAAGTGAACTTGCTCGACCAGATGAATACTGGGATCGCTGGAATCGAAAATAACTAACAGATAGAAGCTGAGTAACACAGTCAACAGCGTTCCGGCGAAGCCAAAACGCAGTGCAATGGCAGATGAGCGTGAACACAGAATAGCGGCCATTGCCGCAAAAGGAATAATTGTCAGCGTAGTTAGCAGCGGAAAGGCGGCGGATTCCGACCAAAGAGTCACATGGGTATCCATCAGAGCCTCAAAATGCAACCAACAAGGTTATAAAAACAAACAGCACCAGATAGCGCGGTCTTAGTATTAACTGCTCGAATTTATTGGCGGCGTGTCCCAATTTCCGGCCATAATGAAGTGCGTCTTTGCCTATGCCGCGCAATACAAAGCGGTCTTCAAACCAGTGCATGATAGCGGCAAACCATTCGGTAAGTTTACCTGCAACGCCACTGCCTTGAGCGAATTCATCATCCTCATTATCCAGCCGGGCTCCCAGCATTTTTTCTTCCAGTTGCGCCAGTGATGCTATGGTGCGAATGGCTGGCGCAGGCACTCCCATCATTTGATCAACAACATGATCATCAAAATAGCTAAGATCGTGAGCCAGCCGGCGAACTGGTCTTACTAATGTCCAATCAGTCAATTGATCCAGCCAGAACCGCTGTAGTGAAGCAATATAGGCCCAGCGCAGTCCTGCAATGACTGAAGCAACCGGTTTTACCGGATTATCATGTACATTATGGATGAGTGACGGCGCAGTCAGGAACAGATAGCTGCGTACTATGGCGTGCGCGCAAAGATGCCAACTGGCCAATTGCCAAAAGCCCAAGCCGCATTCCAGAAACATCAGGCCCAGTTGACCGGATGTGGCAAAAACCAGCGAACTCTTTATATCAGTCTGAGTCAATCCAACAATAAAACTATAGATTGCCGTTATACCTCCTACTATCGCGAGCACTGCCATAGCAAATGGTGCCTGTTCAAAAACGGGTTCTAACAGACAGACAAGATAAACACCGGCGTGTATCATGACTGCGCCGTAAAACACAGCGCTTGATGGTGTTGGCCCTTCCATCGCCCGTGCCAACCAGGGTGTAAACGGCAGTTGCGCTGATTTTGCAAACGCCGCTATAGCAAAGCACAAGGAAATTCCGGTGGCTTCACTCGTGGTAAGCTCTGTCGAGGCAGCAGTTAAAGTATTCCAGTTAATGCTGTCGGCCCAGGCGTAACTTAATCCTGTTCCCAGAATAAACCCGGCATCGCCGATACGATTGGTGACAAATACCCGCGTTGCATTGGTTGTGGCAACCGGGCGATTGTATGCGAACGCTATCAAAAGATAAGAGCAGATCCCGGCAATCTCCCAGCCGAAAAAAGTACCGACCGCGTTAGCCGACAACACCAGTAACAGCATCGCAGAAGAAAACAGATTTAAAATAAAGAAAAAGCGATGGAAACCTGGTTCTTTATGCATGTAATTGATCGAAAAATGCATAATAATAAATAACAGGATAGAAAACAGGGCAGCCAACTTAACGCTAAAACCCATGGTGATAAAATTCACTTGAATGTTTAAGGTATCACTGGTTAGCCATTCCCCTATATTAAATGAGCCGGTATTTTTTTCTAGCAAATCAGCGCCCAGCAAAACCAAGGCAAGCAGGCAGGACATGCTGATAGCCCAGCTAGCAATAATCGTCGTAGCGCTTTCCCTGGCTTCACCGTTGAGTGTTCCGGATAAATGACCGATACCAATTAGTGTTGCTGCGATAAATGGCAGTAAAGGGATTAGAATGACTAATGCATCCATTTTTTAAACTCCAATACGCATTAACTTAGTTGTAGGCCGTGTTTGAGCGAAAGCGAAAACGGGTGTTTCCGGCACACCGCCCGGATTGCTGGAAACGCCCACCCGGCGCTTCGCTTGGGGGGCTTATTAAGGTCTACGTCCTGCCATAACAAATGATCAATATCGGTTTGGCTTTGTTTTAACGATCTGGCTTTGTTGATTAATTTCATTTTATTTTCCCCTCACCCAACTCTATCCCTTTGGAGAGGGCTATTCTTGACTCCCAACAAATCAGGCTGTTTAATCAGCATAGGCGGGACGGGCGATGTTTTATCCCGGTAACAATCCGGCGAATTGTCGCAGAGGGGTAAATCCATTGTTTCAGCTTGCCAAGAAGCAAAACCAGTTCCAGGCTCGAAGATAAAAATGTCACCGCTATCCGGGTCTTTCGTGCTCAGATGCACCCAGCCGCCAGCAATCAGTTCACGTAAACTTTCTTGGCGAGCGTAAATTTGCTCCAAAACCGATGTTTTGGCTTCAACCAGAATCTGCAGGCGCATCGGTTCGTGAATCTCTACCATTTGCTTAGGCAGGCCTGTGCGCAAATCGCTTGCAGTTCCTTCCATGACTCCGAAAAGACCAGTCACATTATGCGGTACTTTTGTGCCGCAACCGAAACGTTCATTGTCGATTGTGGAAAAATAATATTCCAGATTGATGCCGGCACCGACCGGGCCGGCAGTAAGCAAAATTGTTTCGAGGATGTTACCTTCGGGGTCTTGCGTAGGATCGTAGGAAATCAGGAATACACGCCGATCCAGGAATAAACCCTGTGTCAGGGCGCGGCGGGCGATCACTGCCGCCGCATTGGTTGCATGACCGAACTCCGGACGAACTTGACTTAAATCATGCGCTCTCAGCGTCACGTGTCGAAAAGATTGGCTGGGTGTGGCCGGGCGCGCTGCCGAGAAAAACCTTCGGCAGCGCTCATGCGCGGATAATGCCTGGGCCTGAGCAATATAGCCCCTGAATCGCTCGAAATCTTCACGCAGAGAAGACGGTATCGCGTCCAGATCGTACCAGGTCATGGCATCGCTACAGGTATCGTGCTGCATGCCAACAAACCAGCAGTCGTCAGGAATGACAATGCCTTGCCGGGTTAGCCGTGCGCGGATTTCAGGGCGGTTGGTCATGGCCGCGAATACACGCGCATTGGGTCCGCCTTGTCGCCCCCCGCAAGCACCACAATCATGTGCGGCTTCATGCGGGTTGTTCTGGCTGGTCGAGCCATGACCCGCCAGCGCGACAATCCGCGCAAAACCGTCGGTTAGTCCTAAAATGCGTAGTAGTGCTTCTACGCGCTCGGCTTGTTCGCTGTCGGTAAATCGCTGTTTTGGCTGTTTGGTTGAGTCAGTCGTTACCGTATCGGTTGACGTAAACTCCAATTCGGTACTGACAGGCGGCACAACGGCTCGCCGTAGACAATCGGCGACAGTCTTATTAGCACCGGGCAACAGGGTTTTACCGAGCAGTCCTGCCAAGGTAAACGGAGCTATCAGATCGATAGCGGCGTATGACAGTAACATGTTACGGCGTAAGGTATGATATAGCAGGTAACCGAAGCGCTGGTAAAAGCGGCGCCCTTTTTGGTGTGCAAGTAGCGTTTTTTCGTGGCCTTGTTTGGCGGCCTCATCAACTTCATGTGCCGGTGTTATAACTACCGGACAAAGCGGCGTTACATGCGTAGAATCGAGCCCTTTATAGTTCATCGGAATGCCGAAAAATCCTGCCGCGCCCATGGTTTCGATAGCCGGATTAAGCTCCTCTAAATGTCTGCGGAAACTTTCTTCGCGCTCATCCATGCACATGATGATTTGGGCTTCAGGCCTCTTAATGCGTTTAGCCCAGCGGCCACGATTATGATTGGCGCGTAGTGCCTGAAACAGTTCGTCGCGATAATGATGCTCGTAAGCAATAAGCCAGACTTTACTGCGTTCGGTGACGCTAAAATCGTCCATCAGGGTTAACATTGCCTGTAGATCTGTTTTTTGCAGTGCTTGCAGGTGTGTGACATTAAGTCCCAAATGCTGACATAAACGGAACAGGCGCCAGCCGCTGTTTTGTACAGTATGCTTTGTGTTATTTTCAGACATTGGGCTGAGCTGCCAGGTCCAAATCAAGTCGGCAAGCTGCTGCCAGCCGGGGCGGTCAGGCCGCTCGGAATCTGCTTGAATGGTTAATGATTCGGCCAGTTGAGTCAGATATTCCGGCAAGTCACCCTGATACAATTGCCTACGCACTGTAAATTCTGAAAGGTTTTTGCGGAAATAAGCCCGGAGTGTACTGAATTTCGCTTCACACTTCCAGATATCCCTGCAGACCTGATTCAGCCATAGCCTGTCCAAAGTCAGTCGAATGGCAAGATAATCGGCTAACTTTGGCGCTGCATCGTTCGGCGTTTGGTATTGAGGATGATGTTGCCGCCAGTTAATAAAACCTGACCAGCCGGGTAACTCAAGTGCCAGTCTACGTAGATATCCATCCCATCGTATTTGCGGTATTTCCAACTGAGTCAGTTGGAGAATGATGGTATCGACTGCATCCTCGGGTAATTCGGACATAATCTCTTGCCAGTCAGGCAACTCATGTAAAAATGGATTGGCATCATAGGCTACTGTTGCCCGCCAGGCAGCATAAAGACCTAACTTGCAGCGGTCAGGTAAGTGCCAGGATGTAACGCCTTCATCCAAAGCCGATGCACAGATGCGTATCAGTTGCGGGCGAACGGAATCGAGTATATCAATTCCGCTCAATGCAAGTATAAAACCGCGTAAGGTGATGTTATCGCCTAATTGGGATAATAATTTATCGAGTGTTGAAGATGCGCTGAGCTGCAATGTGTCTTTTTCTCGTTGCTGCATGTCCTGATGAGTGGACAGCCATTCTTCAGCCTGTTCCAGCGACAAATCAAGCAAGGCTTCTGGGTGTAGTGCTGCCTGCTGCAAATCAAGTTTGGTTAGAATACTTTCCCAAAGTAGTTTGATAACATTGCCTTGATGAGAGTCGTCTGTAAATATCTGGCTACGAATTGACTCCGGCACATCGGCTTGTATAGTATCTAAAGCCCTCAATTCTTCTATTTGCCAATATAACTGGCTGACTGTAATGCCTTTTAAATCAAATAATAGCGCGATGCTATAAATATCTCTTCGTGTGATAACTCGATCTTGTAAGGTGCAGACGATTTGCTCTGCCTTTAAGGCAGTGCACTTTGCCAGAGCAGTGGCCAGATCACGATCATTAATGCGGCCCTGCCGGTAAAATTCCCGATTTTGCACTTCAGGAAGATAACCGCAAATTCCGGTCAAGGCTTCAAATGCAGCCAGGGCCTCGTCAAACGGCAGGTGCTGAAACCCATGTAAAGTATTGTGATGTACGAAATCAAGAATGGGCCCTTGTCCGGGCAGTACATGATCGAGATGATTCAGCGTCGCTATGATCTGTTCGCGGCTATTATCGGAGGTTAAAAGTGATTCTTGCATGATTAAATTTATAGTAACCGCTGACTAATCTGTTTGTTCATCAGTGCAACGGTTGCAGATGACAGTTCAATCAATGGCGCAGGCAGCAGGCCGAATAACACTATACCTGCGACTAATAGTCCTACCGCTAAAATTTCAGGCGTTTTAAGGTCGGCAACCTGCTGCATTTGTGGCTTTACCGGGCCGGTAAATAAAAGTCCGATAGTGCGCATGGCATAAGCTGCACTAATCAGAATACTCATGCTGAAAAACACCATTAGGCCCCCCCATTGCTGAAAACCACCGATAAGCGCGTGCAGCTCGGCGATAAATCCAACTGAACCGGGCAGCCCCATCGCCGCCAGTAATGTTAAGGTCATGAACATGGCAAAGCGCGGCATGACCTGAACCAGTGAGCTGTAATCCTGAATATTGCGGGTATGGGTGCGTTCATAAAGCAGTCCCACCAGCAGGAACAGCGCCCCGGCAATCAGACCGTGAGCAGTCATCTGCAACACTGAGCCGGTAATTCCCACTTCATTCAAGGCAGCAATACCTAACAAAACAATGCCCATGTGACTGACTGAAGAATAAGCCACCATGGCTTTAAGATCGCTTTGCCGCCAGGCTAGCAAGCCGCCGTAAAGCATTCCGAACAGTGCCAGAAAAACCAGGAGGGGTTGCAAGATATGCGCGGCTTCCGGCAGCATGGCCACGGCTCTTATCAGGCCATAAGCCCCCATTTTCAGTAAAATTCCCGATAGCAGAATACTGATGGGACTGGGCGCTTCAACATGCGCTAGCGGCAGCCAGCCGTGTAGTGGAAAAATCGGCATTTTAACGCCGAAGCCAATTAAAAAACCAAGTAGCACTAAAATCTGCTCATAGCGGGGCATGTCTTGAGCGGCTTGATGCATGGTAGTCATTAAAGAACCGCCGTGTTCAAGGTCGTACTGACTGATGGCGAGTAAACTGATGAGCATAAAAATTGATCCGCCCATCGTGTAAAGTACAAAATTAAGACTGGCCGCATGCCGGCGTTTGCCCCCCCAGCGGCCTATGAGAAAAAACAGCGGAATTAAGGTCACTTCCCAGAATATATAAAATAAAGCCCAATCCTGTGCCAGAAACACGCCTAGCATGCCAAACTCAAGCAACAGGATGCAAATGTGATAACCCTTTACACTGCTGGAAATAGTAAATGAAGCGAGTAAGGCAATAGAGGTAAGCAGGGTTGCCAAAACCAGCATGGGCATGGATAAGCCGTCAATCCCTAGTGCGTATGCGCTGCCAAGGTCAGGATTGAGCGGGAAATATTCACTGAATTGAAGAGCTGCGTCATGTTGGTCATACAAGCTGACTAACCAACAACTTAGCAAAAATGCGACGGTGGTAAACAGATTCGCAATAGTGCGGATGATGTGGGTATTCTTGCCGGGAATAAATGCCAATAACAAAACCCCAACAGCCGGCGTCCAGAGCAGTAGACTGAGAATTCCCATGTTTTTAAGTGTACCTTAACTTTATCGTGACTTTGATCGTTTACAAATGACTGCAATTATACGTTCAAGCCATTAATAGGCAAGATTTAGAAAATAACAACCAAGTACTTTACTAAGGATTTAAATAGTACTAAAATAGTCCTTAATTATTTGGAGCAGCTATGTTACGGTTAAGTAAACTAACGGATTATGCAACAGTCATTTTAAGCTTTATGGCCAGAGATAACACACATGTGCATGCGGCTATGGAAATAGCATCTGTAACCGGTATTGCATTGCCTACGGTGAGTAAAATCCTTAAACTTCTGGTCAATGCTAAAGTATTGGTTTCTACTCGCGGCGCCAAAGGTGGTTATGCTTTAGCCGGAGCGCCGGAAAAAATTACCATAGCCGCCGTTATTTGTGCGTTGGAAGGGCCGATTGCGTTAACCGAATGCAGCATTTCCCAGTTGGGCTGCGAACAGGCTTCCGGCTGTGAAATTCGGGGTAACTGGAGTTTAATTAATCAGACCATCCATAATGCCTTAGAGTCAGTGACGTTGGCGGATATGATTAGACCCGCTCGTTCCCAGGATCCGGCTTGGGGACAAGAAATCCTGATTCCCGTTGCCAGTTTATACCGTTAGGCAGAAAATCGCTCCTGCATTTTCTGCATTCATTACAGTCCATGTAATTTATTAGAGAGTTTTTTATGTCAGCAAGCGCGAAAGAAATTAACAGCCTGATCAACCAGGAATATAAACAGGGGTTTGTCACTGAATTGGAAACCGACACGTTTCCGCCGGGATTGGATGAATCAGTGATTCATAAGCTGTCAAAAGTCAAAAATGAACCTGAGTTTATGCTGGAATACCGGCTTAAAGCCTTTCGCCATTGGCAAACCATGAAATCCCCGGAATGGGCATTTGTTAAGTTTGATCCGATCGATTATCAGGCGATCAGTTATTATTCCGCGCCCAAACGCAAGGAAGATGGTCCCAAAAGTCTGGATGAAATCGATCCGCAAGTCCTGGAAGCTTATAAAAAACTGGGTATTCCGCTGGATGAACAGGAGCGTTTGGCCGGTGTTGCGGTGGATGCCGTTTTTGACAGCGTATCGGTGGCAACGACGTTTAAAGGCAAGCTGAAAGATGCGGGCGTGATTTTTTGTCCTATTTCCGAAGCCATACGCGAACATCCTGAATTGATCAAGCAGTATCTGGGTTCAGTGGTTCCGCCAGGGGATAATTACTTTGCGGCATTAAATTCCGCGGTATTTACCGATGGTTCCTTTGTTTATATTCCCAAAGGCGTGCGTTGCCCGATGGAATTATCAACTTATTTTAGAATCAACGCCGCCAATACCGGGCAATTTGAACGGACGCTGATTATTGCCGATGAAGGCAGTCATGTCAGTTATCTTGAAGGCTGCACCGCGCCGATGCGTGATGAAAACCAACTCCATGCCGCAGTGGTTGAGTTGATAGCGCTGAAAGATGCGACGATCAAATACTCTACCGTCCAAAACTGGTATCCCGGCGATAAAAACGGCTTGGGCGGTATTTATAACTTTGTCACCAAACGCGCCGATTGCCGTGGCGAGAACTCAAAAGTATCCTGGACTCAGGTAGAAACCGGATCGGCAATTACCTGGAAATACCCCAGTTGTATCCTAACCGGCGATAATGCCGTCGGCGAGTTCTATTCAGTCGCGTTGACCAATAATTATCAACAAGCCGATACCGGCACCAAGATGATCCATATTGGTAAAAACACTCGTAGCACGATTGTGTCCAAAGGTATCTCTGCGGGTAAAGGGCAGAACACCTATAGAGGCTTGGTGAAGGTATTAAAAAGCGCCGAAAATGCGCGTAACTATACCCAGTGTGATTCATTGTTAGTCGGTGATAAATGCGGTGCGCACACGTTTCCCTATATAGAAGTCAGGCAACCCTCGGCTCAGGTCGAGCACGAAGCCACAACTTCTAAAATCAGCGAAGACCAGTTGTTCTTTTGCCAGCAACGCGGTCTATCAGCAGAAGACGCGGTGTCGATGATTGTCAATGGTTTTTGTAAGGAAGTCTTTAAAGAGTTACCGATGGAATTTGCAGTGGAGGCTCAGGCTTTGTTGGGGTTGAGTTTGGAAGGGTCGGTAGGTTAGTCAAGCAATGTTATAAACGAGTGCGTAAGTGTCGTCATACCCGCCAGGAAGCGGGTATCCAGTGCCATGGATGGCAAGCTGTTAACGTCCATGTAGCCTGGATTCCGGCAATCCCTGCCGGAATGACGAGCTTAAAAAAACTTGTGTATAACGATGATGGCATTCAGATTGATGACTAAATATGAAATGATTATTTTTTGGAGCGAAGAAGATCAGGCTTTTATCGCCGAAGTGCCGGAATTAGCCGGTTGTATAGCGGATGGGAGCAGTTACCAGGAAGCGGTTAATAATGCCGAACGGGTTATCGCTGAATGGATAGAAACAGCCGTGGAACTGGGTCGCTATATTCCCGAGCCTAAAGGGCGTTTGTTGTATGCATAAGCATTTACAAAAATAGCAATAAGCCGGAGAACACGCTTGAGCATATTAAAAAATGCCGTCGATTCAATAGCTTTAGGATTAGAGGATTACGAGGCTTCGGAATCGGATGAAAGAAGAGTTGTTTCATGTGCAAGGAATATTTACGCTGGCATACTTTTACTTTTTAAATACAAGCTTTCATCTCTAAGTGATCCAAATACTGACGAAGCTTTAATTAAGGAAAAAGTTCAACCTAAAGTTGTTGATAATAAAATTTTATGGGTCGGAAAAGGTAAAAAGACAGTTGATTATCAAAGTATTAAGGATAGGTTTGATTCGTTAGACATTAAAGTTGACTGGGATAGGATAAATAAAATCAACGATTATAGAAATAATGTTGAACATTATTTTAGCAACTTAGAACACAAGGCAATTCAAGGTTTAATTTCGAATTCATTTCTCATCATCAGGGATTTTATTGCGGAGGAACTACAAGCAGACCCAAAAGAATGTCTCGGTAGTGATGCTTGGTCGATTTTAGTTGAAGTTCATGAGGTCTATGAAAAGGAAAAAGCAGACTGTGTTAGTTCAATAGAATCATTGGATTTTTTTAGTGACACAATATTGGATGCTTTTGTTTCGTATTCATGCGATGGATGCGGTTCAGATTTAATCTATCCAAGCCATTTGAATGGTGACGCAATAGACAGTGAATTTTTTTGTAAGTCATGTGAAACTGAATTTTCTTACGAAGAAATTGTTAGGCCTGCTATTGCAGATTATTTTGAATATGACGCATATGTCGCAATGACTGATGGCGGAGATTCACCGATTGCTGATTGTCCGTTTTGTGGGGGAGCGTATCTTTATGAAGAAAAGATATGTGCTGAGTGTGGCGAAAGTGCTGCACATGAATGCGGATTTTGCGGTAGTGAAATTATTCCCGGGGAATTAAGCGATGAGGGTTTATGTGGATATTGTTCTCATGTGCTGTCAAAAGATGATTGAAAAGATGGGGTTCAAAAATTCCATTATCGCCCTCCCTAATTAACATTGAGTTATTTAAACTTAAGGTAACGTCATGAACAACAAATACACCGCAGTAATTAAACAAGAAGGTAACTGGTGGTTAGGCTGGATTGAAGAAATTCCTGGAGTCAATTGTCAGGAAGCCAGTCATGATGAATTAATTGAAAGCCTGAAAGTTACCTTGCAAGAAGCCTTAGCCTTTAATCGTGAAGAAGCGTTACTAAATGCGGGTACACTCTATAAAGAAGAGCTTATTGCATTGTGAAACGTTCTGAATTAATTAGGTACTTGACATCACAGGGTTGTGAATTATTACGAGAAGGCGGGCGACATTCATGGTGGCACAATCAAGAGCTCAATAAGCGTTCAGCAATACCAAGGCATAGCGAAATTAAAGATATTTTGGCGAATAAAATTTGTAAAGATCTGGGTGTAAAGCCCGTTAAATAACACCGAAAAAAAATAATCAACGCCTTAACGCGTTATAGTTCAACCATAGGGCAGATTAACGATAATGTAATCCGCAGAATGAAGCTAAAGCTGAATATTAAAAATTAGCAAACTAAAAGAGAAACCATGACCACCATAGTGCTAGATGATGACTTGATAAATAAAGTCGTACAAATAGGAAATTATCAAACGCCAAAAGAGGCCGTTGTCGCGATTTTATCGGACTATTTACAAGCGCATCAGCCCAAAAAAGCGCTGTTTGATAAATCATATCTCGATGTTGATATGGCTGATGGCGAAATAGATAGTTTATATGAGCGTGATAAAGATATTGGGGAGATATAACGATGAATAGCAGACAACTTATAAATGACATAGAGCAATTGCCCCCTGAAGCGCAACATCAAATAGAGGATTTTATTGCTTTTATCAAAACGCGTTATCAATCGACAACAAAAATAAAATTATCGGAAGAGGAATTTGTTGGTATGTGGAGTAATCGCCCGGAAATGCAGGATAGCACGCAGTGGGTAAAAAATACCCGGCAATCGGAATGTTCAAAAAACGATGTCTGATTTGCTACGACAATACCGCTTAAGTCATGGTTTATTGATACCCGATGCCTTAATCGCATCAACCACTTTGTATTTGAATATGGATTTAGCGACAAAAAATCAGCGGGACTATCGATTCATAGAAAATTTAAAATTACTTCCTTATTAGCTGTTTTTTGGAGAACCCATGCTCAGTATTAAAAATTTAACCGTCAACGTTAACGATAAACAGATTCTCAAAGGCATCAACCTTGAGATTAAGGCGGGGGAAATCCACGCCATCATGGGGCCAAACGGTTCCGGGAAAAGCACGTTATCGCATATTTTATCTGGAAAGGCTGGTTATACCGTGACCGGCGGATCGGTGACTTATCAGGGTAAGGATTTACTGGAGATGCCGCCTGAAATCAGGGCGCGTGAAGGCGTGTTCCTGGCCTTTCAATATCCGGTGGAAATTCCCGGCGTCAGCAATATTTATTTGTTAAAAGCGGCGCTCAATTCGATACGTAAATACCACGGACAACCCGAAGTGGATGCGATGGATTTTTTAACTCTGGTTAAAGGCAAGGTGCGTTTGCTGGAAATGGATGAGAAATTTCTTTACCGCGCGGTCAATGAAGGCTTTTCCGGTGGGGAAAAAAAACGCAATGAAATCCTGCAAATGGCGATTCTTGAACCCAAGCTGTGTATTCTGGATGAAACCGATTCCGGCCTTGATATCGATGCGTTAAAAGTGGTCGCGGAAGGCGTTAATTCCTTGCGTTCTCCTGATCGTTCCTTTGTGATGGTGACGCATTACCAGCGTTTGCTGGATTACATTAAACCGGATTTTGTCCATGTTTTAGCGCATGGGCAAATTGTTAAATCAGGCGGTGCGGAACTGGCATTAGAGCTTGAAGAGAAAGGCTATAGTTGGGTTGAAGATACCAAGGCGGCATAATGACTACGACAACAGCAAGCCGCTATGCGGCTGAATATCAATCCTTAGCTCCCGTGTTGCCTGGACAAGACCTGCCGTGGTTACAGCAATTAAGAGCCCAGGCGCTGGAAAATTTTTCGGTACATGGTTTTCCATCATTGCGTGAAGAAGAGTGGCGTTACACCAATGTGTCGGCTATTGAGAAAAAACTGTTTTCACCCTCGATCAATAGCGCATCAAGTTCTATTGATACCGATTGGCTGAAGCGCTATCAATTGAAAGATGCGTGGTCGGTGGTTTTGGTCGACGGCCATTTTTCTGCGGAACTTTCGGTTTTGGCGGGTCTCCCTGATGCCGTTTCTGTGACGAGCATGGCGGATGCCCTGGTTAAATATCCAACACTGCTGGAAACTTATCTGGGCCAAGCGGTTGATAATTTAGAACATGGCTTTATTGCCTTTAATACCGCATGGTTTACCGATGGTTTATTTGTGCATGTTCCTGCCAAACAGGTATTAGCGAAACCGATACAAGTGCTGCACGTCGCAACTCAAGCCGATGTCCTGGCAACAACGCGCACGGTCATTATTGCCGATGCTTTGGCGGAAGCCAAAATCATCGAAACTTTTGTCGGTTTGGACGTCGCCTATTTATCAGCTGCGGTCACTGAAGTTTTTGTTGGCGCGAATGCCGATGTAACGCTCTATAAAATGCAGTGCGAGTCTGAAAAAGCCTACCATTTTGGCGGTATTTACATTAAGCAGGCACGTGATGCGAGGTTTACGCATCATAATTTAGCTTTTGGCGCATTACTGGCGAGGTGCGATATTTACGCTGATCTGGATTTTGCTTCAGAGTGCGAACTGAACGGTTTGTATTTGGGTGCTAAACGCCAGCATATCGACAACCATTTCCGTATTAATCACCTGAAACCTAACGCCATCAGCCGCGAGCTTTACAAAGGCGTACTGGATGATAGGGCCAGAGGGGTGTTTCAGGGGCGTGTGATTGTGGCTGTTGATGCTCAAAAAACTGAATCGCAAATGAATAACCGCACTCTGCTGTTATCGGATGATGCCGAAGCCGATACCAAGCCGCAGTTGGAAATTTATGCCGATGATGTGAAGTGCGGCCACGGTGTCACCGTTGGGCAGTTGGATGAAAAATCCATTTTTTACCTGCAATCTCGTTGTATTGATGAAGAAACGGCACGGAATATGTTGACCTTTGCTTTTGCCAACGAAATGGTCGACAAGATAAAGATTAAGGGTTTACACGATAGGGTGTTGGAGCAAGTGTTAGTCCGCTTCCCTCAGGAAGGTGTTGAAAAGAGTTGGTTATGAGTGAGGTGTTTTAGCGGTTATAAAATATCTGCAATGCGAACGCTGATTCCATTCAGTTGAGACAACGTAATGACATCGCCAGCGCGTAACGTGGTTTTTTCGGCATAGACCTCGCCGTTGGGATTGCGATACACTTCAAGGCTCA
>Ga0105090_10000268_pt1 | contig 24070 bp, 23 predicted proteins | sample PPLLak3March2015_FD_79110 | JGI IMG/M metagenome (GOLD analysis project Ga0105090, IMG submission 79110) | Freshwater sediment microbial communities from Prairie Pothole Lake near Jamestown, North Dakota, USA - PPLs Lake P7 Core (1) Depth... | ecosystem: Environmental > Aquatic > Freshwater >...
ACCCGGCACCGACCGTGCGACCAGGCGACAATCGCAGATGAACCCGCTCTTACGGGGGCGAGGGTGCGATTTTCTCGCAGGCCACGATGCCGTCGATTTCGGTCAGCAGGTTCGCGCGGCAGATGTCGCCCTGCAGGTAGATGCGCGGAATATCGGCCGGCGCTTCGGCGTCCAGCGTGCGGCGGATGAGCTCGTAATCCGCCGGGTCGCGGATATACACCTTGAGCATGCCGTCGCGGTCCAGCCGCGCCTGCGAGTCGCCCATCAGGCGGCGGCCCTCCTCCAGCAGGCTGTGCACGTTGCGCAGCGATTCGCTGAGCTGGTTGGCGACCTGGTGCTCGTGGTGGGTCTGGTGCCCGACCACGCTCGCCGTGCCCGAAATCAGGAATTGTCGCGAGCCGTTCAGCGTGAGGATGGTGCCGCGCGAGAATAGAGGGCTGCGCGGGCCGTACTGGCGTGGATAGCGCCAGGCGCTGACCTGGCGCGGGTTCTCGACGTCGAGACCGGGCAGGGCGCCGGCGAGGAAATAGACCTGCAGGGCGGGCTCCGCAGGCGGGGCGCCGATAGCCGTGGCGGCGGGCAGGGGCGGCAAGTCGCCCGGGTCGATCAGCACCGCGTCCGCGCGTCCGAGGCAGAACTGGCGGTACAACTCCGCGTCGCCGGAGCCGTGGTTGATGGCCGGAATGTAGTTCCATAACTTCAGCGGCCAAGGGTGCGGCGACTGCTGCAGGTACGTCTGCAGGACATCGTAAGCCTGCCGGCTGGCCTCGCGCATGCCCACGCTGTCGCGCAGGTCGAGCGCGATGTGCCCCATGGTCAACTCTTCGCCCTGGGCGAATCGCAGGCTGTCCCAAGTCCCGCGCTTGATCGGGCCGTCGCAGCGCCACACCTCCACCCGTCGTGGACTGTCCAGCTGGCCGAGCGCCACCGGCACGTGCCGCGGATCCACGGACTCCAGCGGCGAGCGTCCGAATTCGAACACGGCGAGCACGTCGTCGGGCCCGGCGAGCCAATGCTCGGCAGAGCTCTCCTGGTACGAGACACGGAGTGACAGGCGTTCGCTCATGGATGGGTTCCGTTCAAAAGGAAATTGCCTGCGGGCGGCTCAGAACGACAACTCTGGCCGCTCGCGGTAGAGTTCGAGCGCTTCGGGGTTGGCCAGCGCGTCCACATTGGCCACCGCGCGGCCGTGGATCACGTTGCGCACGGCCAGCTCGACGATTTTGCCGCTGATGGTGCGCGGGATGTCGGCCACCTGGACGATCTTCGCCGGCACGTGGCGCGGCGTGGTGTTCTGGCGGATCGTCCGGCGGATCTTCTCCTGCAACTCTTCGTCCAGTTGCAGCCCTTCGCGCAGACGGACGAACAGCACCACCCGCACGTCATCCTCCCAGTCCTGGCCGACGCAGATGCTCTCGAGGACTTCGTCCAGGCCCTCCACCTGCCGGTAGATCTCGGCCGTGCCGATGCGCACGCCGCCGGGATTCAGGGTAGCGTCGGAGCGGCCCTGGATCACGTAGCCGCCGTGCTCGGTCTTCAGGGCGAAGTCGCCGTGCGCCCAGACGCCCGGAAAGGTCTCGAAGTAGGCTGAGCGATACTTGCTGCCGTCCGCGTCGCCCCAGAAGCGCACCGGCATGGCCGGGAACGGCTGCGTGCAGCAGAGCTCGCCGGTTTCGTCGATATCCGCCACGGTGCCGTCGTCGCGGCGGATCTCCACCGCCATGCCGAGGCCGGGACACTGCAGTTCGCCGCGCCAGACCGGGATGATCGGGCAACCGAGAATGAAGCAGGAGACGATGTCGGTGCCGCCCGAAATGGACGACAGGCAGAGGTTCTGCTTGATCTCCCGGTACACGAAGTCGTAGCTTTGCGGCGCCAGCGGCGAGCCCGTCGAGAGCAGGGTCACCAGGCTGTTGAGCTGGTGGCTTTCGCGGGGCTTGAGGCCGGCTTTCTCCCATGCGGCCACGGCCTTGGCGCCGGTCCCGAACACCGTGATGCCGAACTCGTCGATGAGGTCGAACATCGCGGCGGGCGAGGGATGGAACGGCGAACCCTCGTAGAGCACGACGGTCGCGCCGACCGCGAGGCTGCTGACCAGCCAGTTCCACATCATCCAGCCGCAGGTCGTGAAGTAGCAAATGTGGTCCGTGCGGCGCAGGTTGCTGTGCAGGACCAGTTCCTTGAGGTGCTGGATCAGCGTGCCGCCGGCGCCATGCGTGATGCACTTGGGTACGCCGGTGGTGCCGGAGGAATACAGGATGTAGACCGGGTGGTCGAAGGGCAGGCGCGTGAAGGCCATGGCGTCCCCGCTGCCGCCGGCCTGCATGAAATCGGCCATCCAGGTCGCGCCGCGGAGCCGGTCGATGCGCGCCTTCGGGTTGACGTAGGGCACCACCACGGTCCGCTCGATCGAAGGGATGGCCGCGAGGATGCCTTTCACCTTGTCCAGGCAGTCGTGCTGCTTGCCGTTGTAGCTGTACGCGGCCGCGCAGAACAGCACCTTGGGCTGGATCTGCCCCAGGCGGTCGACCACGCCGTCGATGCCGAAGTCGGGCGAGCAGGACGACCAGATCGCGCCGAGACTGGTCGCGGCCAACATGGCGATGACGGTTTCCGGCAGGTTCGGCATGTAGGCGGCCACCCGGTCGCCGGCGCCGACGCCGGCCGCCGCCAGGGCCGCCGCGGTGCGCGCCGCCGCCGTGTACAGTTCCGCGTAGCTGTAGCGCGCGGTCATGCCGGTTTCCGATTTGAACAGTATGGCGTCCTGCTCGTCGCGGTAGCGCAGCAGATTCTCGGCGAAATTCAGTCGGGCGTCCGGAAACCAACGCGCGCCGGGCATGCGGTCGAAATCCTCGACCACGGACTGGCCGCGGCTGCCGACAATACCGCAGAACTCCCAGGTGGCGCGCCAGAATTCCGCCGGGTGGGCCAGCGAGTAGCGGTGCAGATCCCAGTAGTCGTGGATGGCGGGATCGAGTTCGCTATGCGCCAGCTCGATGAAGCGGCGGACGTTCGCGGTTTGGCGGCGCGCCGGCCCCGGCGACCAGATGGGTTCGGTCATCGATGCGCAGTGCTGCGGCCTAAGGGGGCGCTACTCACCCAGCAGCCGCTCCAGCTCGGGAATGATCTGGAACAGGTCGCCGACCAGCCCGATATCCGCCACCTCGAAGATCGGCGCCTCGGAATCCTTGTTGATGGCCACGATGGTCCCGGCATCCTTGATCCCGGTGATGTGCTGGATCGCACCCGATATGCCGACCGCGATATACAGGTCCGGTGCGATGATCTTGCCGGTCTGCCCGACCTGCATATCGTTCGGGCAGTAGCCCGCGTCCACGGCCGCGCGCGAGGCGCCTACGCCGGCGCCGAGGCGGTCGGCGAGGCTGTAAATCAGCTTGAAGTTTTCTTCGCTGCCCAGCGCCCGGCCGCCCGAAACGACGCGCGTGGCGCTTTGCAGGTCGGGCCGCTCACCGCCCTCGCTGGCCAGTCCGATGTAGCGCGTGTGCGCGGCGGCCGTACCGCTCGCCGCCCGCTGCTCCACGGCTCCAGCGCCGCCAGCGGCCGCCGCGGGCCAGCTCGCCGCCCGCACGGTGGCCACGACCGTGCGCTCCTCGGCACACTCTACGTCGACGATGGCGTTGCCGGCGTAGATCGGCCGTTTGAATGCGTACGGACCCGCGACTTCCATGATGTCCGATACCTGGTTCACGCCCAGCAGGGCAGCGATCCGCGGCATCAGATCGCGCCCAAGCGTGGAAGAGGCGCCGAGGATATGGCTGTAGCCGCCGGCCAGCGCGACCGCCTCCGGCGCCCAGTTCGCGGCCACCGGGGCGCCGAGGTGCGGGGCGTTCACCGCGATCACCCGGGCGACCGATTCCAGGGCCGCCGCCTCGGCGGCGATGCCGTCGAGCCCGTTGCCGAAGACGGCGATGTCGATGTCGCCGCCGCCAATAGCCTTGGCGCAGCTGACGCACTTGGCCGTGGCGATGCTCAACGCCCGGCCGTCGTGTTCGCCGATGATCAGTATCCTGCTCATACCAGCCCCCTGTTCCTGAGTTCCTGGACCAACTGGGCCGCATCCCCGACCATGACGCCCCTGGCGCGCTGCGCCGGCGGCGCGAAGCGCGAGATGCGGACATTGCTGTCGACCGCGACGCCGAGTGCGTCCAGCGGCAGGACGTCGAGCGGCTTGCGCTTGGCCTTCATGATGTCCGGCAGCTTGACGAAGCGGGGCTCGTTGAGGCGCAGGTCGACCGTCACGACCGCCGGCAGATCGACTTCGACGGTTTCGAGGCCGCTGTCCACCTCCCGCGTGACGGTCGCGGTGGAGCCGCTCAGCGCGATTTTCGAGACGAAGGTCGCCTGCGGGCGGTCCCACAGGGCCGCGAGCATCTGGCCCGTCTGGCTGTTGTCGTCGTCGATGGCCTGCTTGCCGAGGATCACCAACCCGGGGCTTTCGCGCTCGATGATCTTCATGAAAGCCTGCGCCAGGTTCAGCGGCTGCAGCCGGGCGCCGGTCTGCACCTGGATGGCGCGGTCGGCGCCCATGGCCAGCCCGGTGCGCAGCTGCTGCTGGCATTCGTCGCCGCCGATCGACACCACGATGACTTCCTCGGCCTGGCCCGCCTCCCTGATGCGCAGGGCGGCTTCGAGCGCGATCTCGTCGAAGGGGTTCACGCTCATCTTGACGCCGTCGGTGTCGACGCCGCTGCCGTCTGGGAGGACGCGGACGCGGACGTTGTAGTCCACCACCCGCTTGATGCCAACCAAAATTTTCATGGTTCGGGATGCTCCGTCTGCTTACATGTTCTGGTAATTGGGTCCGCTGCCGCCTTCGGGCGTGACCCAGTTGATGATCTGATACGGGTCCTTGATGTCGCAGGTCTTGCAGTGCACGCAGTTGGCCGCGTTGATCTGCAGCGCCCGCCCCGACGTGCCTTCCACCATCTCGTAGACGTTGGCCGGGCAGAAGCGCGTGCAGGGATTGCCGTATTCCTCGACGCAGCGCGTGGCGCAGATGTCCGGCTGCAGGATCTGCAGGTGCACCGGCTGGTCCTCGTCGTGCGCGGTGGCGGCGAAGTAGACCGACGCCAGGCGGTCACGCGGCGGCAGGTCGCGCTCCACCCAGCGGCGGTCGGGCGCGGTGTAGCCCGCGCGTTTCCGGAGCGCGGTGTCGTCGGCGTGGACCTTCAACGTGGTCGGCAGCTTGCCGGCGGTGACGGTTTCGATCGCCGCGCGGATGAAGCCGCGCCAGAAGCCCTTGTAGAAAGCGGGGCGGATGTTGCGCACCTTGTACAGTTCCCGCACCACTTCCGAGGCGCGCAGCTTCGCATCGAAACCCTCGGCGGCCCCGGTTTCCGCGATGTGCTCGGCCGCCAACATGCCGGACTTCATCGCCTGGTGCGTGCCCTTGATCTTGGGCACGTTCAGGGTGCCGGCGCAGTCGCCGACCAGCAGCGCGCCGGGCATCTCGGTTTTCGGCAGCGACTGGTAACCGCCCTCGGTGATGGCGCGGGCCCCGGCCGACAGGATTTCGCCGCCCTCGAGCAAGGCGCGCACCATGGGGTGGTGCTTGAACTGCTGGAATGCCTCGAAGGGCACGAAGTCCGGGTCCTGGTAGTCGAGGCCGCAGACGAAGCCGAGCGCGATGCGGTCCTTGTCCAGGTGATAGATGAAGCTGCCGCCGTAGGTGTGCGAGTCCAGCGGCCAGCCCGCCGTGTGCTGCACCAGGCCCGGCTGCGATTTGCCGGGCTGGACCCGCCAAAGTTCTTTCATGCCGATGCCGTAGGTTTGCGGGTCGGCATCCCGGTCCAGTTCGAAGCGGCGAATCAATTGCTTGCTCAGGTGACCGCGCACACCCTCGCCGAACACCGTCACGCGAGCGTGAATTTCGATGCCCTGCACGTAACTGTCCTTCGGCTGTCCGTCGCGGCCCACGCCCATGTCGCCGATGATGACGCCGCCAACCGCGCCGTCCCCCGTGAAGCGGATTCCGGACGCCGCGTAACCGGGGAACACGTCGACTCCGAGGGCCTCCGCGCGCTGCGCCAGCCAGCCGCACATGGCGCCCAGCGAGACGATGAAATTGCCGTGGTTCTTCTGTTGCGGGGGCGTGGGCAGACGGCGCCGGCCGGAGCGGCTGAGCAACCAGATCTCGTCGCGCTCCACCGGGATGCAGACGGGCGGCGGGTCGTCGCGCCAGCCCGGCAACAGCCGGTCCAATGGGCCGGGCTCGATGACCGCGCCGGAGAGGATGTGGGCGCCGATTTCCGAGCTCTTCTCGATGACCGCGACCGTCAGTTCCGGCTTGCATTGCTTGAGGCGAATCGCGCAGGAAAGTCCGGCCGGCCCGGCGCCGACGACGACGACGTCGTATTCCATGATTTCGCGCTCGCTCATCCGGCTCCCTCCGTTCCCGGAAGTCTGGCATGAAAACATAGCATTATAGCCAGATCACCCGATATGATGTATGGCAAATCAAAGCCGTCGAAATTTGCATTAGAATAGCCTTATGTTCAAAGCTGCCCGACTGCGCGTGCTGCTGCTGTGCCTGATGGTGACGGTCAGCCACGTGGCGCTGATCAGCCACGTGACCGCGCACTTTCAGCCGGCGCTGGAGCAGTGCGAACTGTGCGTCAGCCAGGCGCATCCGCTCGCCGCGATCCCGATGGCCGAACCGGCGTCTTTTGCCATTCCCGCGGTTGCGTTGAGCTGGCCCGAGCCGGCCGCACAGCCGCATGCCGCGATTGCCGCGCGGCCCTACTTCCAGAGAGCTCCCCCCGCCCCGTCTTCGTGATTCAGGCTCGACCGTTCCGGTTTGGTTTTTGCCCCGGGCGCCCAGTGAATTCGACGGAGACTAAACATGAAGTTCGGAGCATTGCACCTGCCGCTCGCATGGCCTCTTTTGGCGTGCCTGGCGGCATCATCACCGGTCCTGGCCCAGCAGGATCCGGAACTCGAGGCCTTGCGCCAGGAAGTGCGCGCGATGCGCCAGGACTACGAGGCGCGCATCGCGGATCTGGAAGCGCGGTTGGCGGCGGCCGAGCAGTCAGCCGCGGCGGGCCGGGCCGCGCCCGCTCCCGCCGCCACGTCCCAGGCTGGCGCTGACTACGGCTACGAAGAACCACCGGCGACTTCGCCCCAGACCGTCTCGGTGGCCCCGGAAAGCTTGATCAACACGGCCATCGGAGTGACCTTCCAGGGCCAAGCCTGGGCTTACGACAACGACCCGGAAGATTACTACATCCCCGGTTTTCCGCTGGGCGGCGAGGCCGGGCCCGCCCCGGAAGGACTGTCCCTCGCCGAAACCGAGCTCACCATGTCGGCCAACGTCGATGACAAGTTCACGGCCATGCTCAACGTGCCGCTGGTGATCGAAGACGGCGAAACCGCGGTGGAGATCGAAGAGGCCTGGGTGGAAACCCTGGGCCTGCCCGGCGGTCTGGCCATCCGCATGGGGCGCTTCTTCTCGGACATCGGTTATCTGAACGACCGCCATTTCCATTCCTGGGACTTCGCCGACCAGCCCTCGCCTTACCAGGCGTTTCTCGGCAATCAGTTCCTGGATGACGGCCTGCGATTGCGCTGGCTGGCGCCGACCGATTTTTACCTGGAGATCAGCGGCGAAGTACTGCGCGGCGACCGCTATCCGGCCGGCGGGGCCGCCAATTCAGGCGTGGGCGCGACCACGCTGTCAGCCACCACCGGCGGCGACATCGGTTTCAGCCACAGCTGGCAGTTCGGCCTGTCCTGGCTCGGCGCGGACGCCGAAGAGCGCGCGTCGGGCAGCGAGGACGAGCCCCTGTTGTTCTCGGGCGACAGCGATCTCTACATCGCCGACTTCACCTGGAAATGGGCGCCCGACGGCAATTCGCGGCAGCGCAATTTCACCTTCCAGGCCGAGTATCTGTGGCGCGACGAGGCGGGAGCGTACGCCCTGCCGGACGGCAGCGGCGGCCCCTGGGACAGCGACCAGGACGGCTGGTACGCTCAGGCGGTCTTCCAGCCCTTCCCGCGCTGGCGTTTCGGCGCGCGGATCGACCAGTTGTCCGGCGACGATCCGGGCGCCGCGTGGATCGGCACCCCGCTGTACCCGTCGGGCAGCGATCCCCGCCGCTACAGCCTGATGGTCGATTGGTCGAACAGCGAGTTCAGCCGCCTGCGCTTCCAGTACACCTATGACAGCGCCGGCGACGGCGCCGGCGACAATGCCGAGTGGGGGACGGATAACCAGTTCGGCCTGCAGTACATTTTCAGCATCGGCGCCCACGGCGCCCACACCTTCTGAGGGAGGCCAGGGACATGAGAAAAACGCCGATGAAGAAAACGACAGGCATCCTGGCGCTGCTCGCCTTGTTCATGCTGCCGCTGGCGGCTTCCGCCCAGCTGCGCGTGTTCGCGTGCGAGCCCGAATGGTCCGCCCTGGCCGAGGCCATCGGCGGCGACCTGGTCGAGGCGGGCAGCGCGACCCATGCCTTGCAGGACCCGCACTACGTCGAAGCCCGGCCGAGCCTGATCGCACAGGTGCGCAAGGCGGACTTGCTGATCTGCAGCGGGGCGCAACTGGAGATCGGCTGGCTGTCGATGCTGCTCAGCAAGGCCAACAACGCGCGCGTGCTGCCGGGCAAGGACGGTTTCCTCGAGGCCAGTACCCTGGTCCGCAGGCTGGACGTGCCGGACAGCGTGGACCGGGCCCAGGGCGACATGCACCCGCAGGGCAACCCGCACATCCAGATGAACCCGCACAACATCGCGCGGGTGGCCGGCGCCCTGGGCCAGCGCATGGCGGCGCTCGATCCCGCCAACGCTTCGGGCTACGCGGCCGGCACCGCTGACTTCCTGCGGCGCTGGGAGGCCGCGATCGCCACGTGGGAAGAGCGCGCCAGGCCGCTGGCCGGGAAGCGCGTGATCAGCCACCACAAGTCGTGGGTCTACCTGGAGGACTGGCTGGGCCTGGTGGAGGTCGGGACGCTGGAGCCCGTTCCGGGCATCCCGCCGACGGCCGCGCACCTGTCCAGCCTGCTGGCGGAGTTGGGCGCGGATGGCCAGGGCACCAACAAGCCTGGCGCGGAGTTCATCATCCGCGCGCCGTTCCACAGCGCCAAGGCCTCGGAGTGGCTGCAGGAACGCACCGGCATTCCCGCGCTCGCGCTGCCGATGACCATCGGCGGCAGCGAGCGCGCCAAGGACCTGTTCAGCTGGTTCGACGACGTCATCGACAGCCTGCTGGCGGCACGGAGCGAGCCCCGGCCATGAGTTGGGAGCTGTTCGACTGGTCGATCATCGGGCCGGCCATGGCGGCGGGCCTGCTGGTCCTGAGCACCCACGTGCCGCTGGGGCAGGTGGTGCTGCAGCGCGGCATCATCTTCATCGACCTGGCGATCGCCCAGGTGGCCGCCCTGGGCGTAATCGCGGCGGGCTTCATGGGCTGGGAGGAAAACGTGTACGCGGTGCAGGCCGCCGCCGTCGGCGCCGCGCTGCTCGCCGCGGTCGGCCTGCAATGGACGGAATCGCGCTGGCCGGAGATCCAGGAGGCGCTGATCGGCAACTTGTTCATCCTGGCGGCAACCGGCAGCGTGCTGCTGCTGGCCGAACACCCGCATGGCGGCGACTACCTGAAGGACCTGCTGGTGGGCCAGATCCTGTGGACCACCTGGCAGATGCTGATCCCCATCGCCGTCCTCTACGCGGCCTTGCTGTCGATCTGGTATTTCGGCCGCGCGCGTCTCGGCCGCGCGGTCTTCTACGGCACGTTCGCTTTCGCCATCACCGCTTCGGTGCAGATCGTCGGCGTCTACCTGGTGTTCGCCAGCCTGATCCTGCCGGCCCTCGCCACCCGGCGCATGAGCGGCCCCTGGCGGCTGCTCGCGGGCTACCTGACGGGCTCGGTGGCGTTCCTGGCCGGCATCGTCGTCTCCGCGCTGCTCGACCTGCCGACCGGCGCGGTGACGGTCTGGACCATGGCCGTCACGGCGCTGGCCACCGGGCTCTTCATTGGCCGCCTGAACCGGAAGCGGCCTGTGTAGCCGCCGGCCGGCTGGCGCCCGGCCCGCGGACGAAGCGGCCCGGCGTGGCGCCGGTGTGTTCGCCGTTCCTCAGCACCGGCACGCCGTTCACGATCACGTGGTGCATGCCCGTGGCAAAGCGGTGCGGCTCGGTGAACGTGGCGTGGTCGCTTATGGTCGCCGGGTCGAACACGGCGATGTCCGCGTGGTAGCCCGGCTGCAACCGCCCGCGCCCGGCCAGCCCCAGGTTGTCGGCCGGGAGGGTCGTCAGGCGGCGGATCGCCTCGGGCAGGCTGATCACCTGCTGCTCCCGCACATATTTGCCGAGCAGGCGGGCAAAGTTGCCATAGGCCCGCGGGTGCGGGTTGGACTTCAGGAACACGCCTTCCGGCGCCAGCGACTCGGCGTCCGAGCCGAAGGCCATCCACGGCTGGCGTATCTTCTTCGCGATGTTGTCCTCGGACATGATGAAGTAGGCCGTGGCCACGCGGCTGTCGTCCTCGATGACCAGGTCGATGATGGTGTCTTCGGGCGTGGCGCCGCGCAGGGCCGCCGCCTCGGCCAGGGTCTTGCCCGTCAGGTGCTTGAGCGCGTCGTTGCGGAAGCCCAGCAGGAGCAGGTTTTCCGGGCCGCCCGCCGCATGGTAGAGGTTCTCCCAGCCGTCACCGGGCTGGCGGATTTCCGCGACCACGCGGGCCCGGACGTCCGGATCCCGCAGCCGCTCGACCCAGGCGGCGTGCCCGCCCTCCTGGACCCAGGGCGGCATCGCCACGTCCAGCCCGGTGGCGCCGGCGGTATAGGTGTACATGTCGGCCGTGATGTCCAGGCCCTCCGCGCGCGCCGCCTCGACCATGCGGAACACGTCCTCGAGCTTGTTCCAGTTGTCCTTGCCGGCCGTCTTGAGGTGGTAGATTTCGGCTCCGATGTCCGCCTCCCGGGCGATGGCGATCAGTTCCTCCACCGCGTCCAGCAGGTCGGCCCCTTCGCTGCGGATGTGCGAAATGTAGCGACCGCCATAGCGCGCCGCCACCCGGCTCAGCGCGATCAGCTCTTCGGTGGAGGAATAGAAGGCGGGCGCGTAGATCAGCGAGGAGCCTACGCCCAGCGCGCCTTCCTCCATGGCCTGCGCCACCAGCGCTTCCATGCGGGCCAGTTCGTCGGGCGTCGGCGGGCGGTCCGCGTACCCGATCTCGTGGATGCGCAGCGTGGTCGCGCCGACGAAGGAAGCCACGTTGGTGGAGATGCCGCGGTCCTCGAGGTACTGCAGGTACTCGCCCAGCGTGGTCCAGCCGATCTCGTAGCGGATGTCGCTCTGCATGCCCAGCGCCTCCTCCTTCATCGCCGGGTTGAGCGGGCCCATCGACCATCCTTCGCCCATCACCTGCAGCGTCACACCCTGGCGGATGTCGCTCTGCGAGCGGCCATCCTCGATCAGGGTCTCCGTGGCCCAGCTGAGCATGTTGATGAACCCGGGCGTCACCGCCAGGCCGGTGGCGTCGATGACCTCGGCCGCTTCGCCCTCGATCTCACTTCCGGGCTCGCCGACCGCGACGATGCGGTCGCCGCGGATGGCGATGTCCGCCACGAAGCCGGGCCCGCCGTCGCCGTCGAAAACCGTCCCGTTGCGGATCAGCAGGTCGTAGGCGTGTTGCTGCTGCCCGGCAGGCGCCATGGGTTGTGTTGCGGGCGGTTGGGCGCAACCGGCCAGCAGAACCAGGGCCGTCGTCAGCAGAGTCAGAGGGTGTCGCATAAGCATTCTTCCTTTGGGTTCGAATCGGCTTTTAGCCGGGTCGGCAAGCAAATCAGGGCGAGCACCCAGCCTGGCGGCGGCGCTCCAGCCAGGCCTCGAGTTCCTGGCGGGCGTGCTGGTAGCCTGCCTGCACGATGCGGTCGAAGGACTTCACCTCCGTCATGCCGAATTGCCGCACCGGCGGGCGCAGCAGCAGGTCGGCCTCGGCACCGAGTTTCCGCACCCGTTCAAGCGTGCCCAATTCGGTGGCCCTGAGCAAGACCGTCGACAGGCCGGGCACGCGGTACTTGCGTGCGAACGGCAGGTAGCGTTCGCGGCGCGCCGGTCAGCAGGCTCAGCTCCCCGACGCTGTCGCCGGGCACGATTTCGTTCAGGAAGCGGGCCCTGGGGTCGTCGCCCTCGGCAGCCCAGGCCTGCAGCCGGCCGTGCACCAGGAAATACAGGGACTCGCCGGGGTCGCCCTGCCGCATCAGCCAGGCTCCGCCGGGGATGTGCCGCGCTTCGACCTCCTGCAGCAGCGGGTCCCCGGCGGCCAGCGGGATGTCGAAATAGTGCTCGAGGATGTCGAGGATGCGCCGGCCCTGTCTGCCGGCGCCTTCCACCCCGACGATCACCTGCCGAATTCCGCCAGCCCGAGCTGGGTTTCGAAGATGACGCCGATCGACTGGATGAAAGACGCGAAGCGCTGCTCGTCCGCCTCGTCGAACGGCTTGCCGTCATTGCGGTTGAGCAGCTGCGCCACGGCGAAGACCTTGCCCCGCTGGTTCTTGACCGGCAGACAGAGAATCGACTGCGTGCGAAAGCCCGTCTGGCGGTCGACCTCGCGATTGAAGCGCGGATCGGCATAGGCGTCGTCGATGCGGATGGCCTCGCCGGTCTGGGCCACCGTGCCGGCGATACCGATGCCGACGGGGAAGCGGATTTCGCCCAGTTCCTGCAGGTTTTCGGCTACCTGCAACACGAGGAAATCCCCTTCCACCAGGAACAGCGAGGAGCGTTCCGCATTGAGCAGGCCGCCGAGTTTCCGTGTGAACGCGAACAGCCCCTGCTCGAGCATGCTGCGAAAGGCGGTGTTGCTGGCCAGCGAAGTAGCTTCGAGGAACCGCTGGGACTCGCCGGTGATTTCTTCCAGCAGGTCGCTGAATTGGCGCTCGTTGAGGCCGTCGACCATCTCGCCGATCGCCTGCTTGCGGCGGTTGGCGGCGAGCATTTTCATCATGTGCTGGTTGTTGGCGATCACGGCGTCGGTGAAGGTCGACAGGCGGCCGTCCTCCAGGTGCACGATGCGGTCGGCGATATCGAGGATGCGATTGTCGTGCGTGACCAGCAGGATGGTCGTGCCGTGTTCTTTCGCCAGCACTTTCATGCGATCGACGACCTCGCGGCCGGATTGCTTGTCGAGCGAGGCGGTGGGCTCGTCGGCCATGACGATGGCCGGCTCGGCTGCCAGCGCCCGGGCGATCGCCACGCGCTGGCGCTGGCCCCCGGACAGTTGCCCCGGCTTGTGGCGCAGGCGCTCGCCCAGGCCGACCGCCGCCAGCATTTCGCGCGCGCGCTGCTGCTGCGCGGAGCGCGAGTACCGGCGGCTGGCGCGGATGCCGAGCTCGACGTTCTGCGTGGCCGAGAGGGCGCCCAGCAGGTTGTGCTGCTGGAAAATGAAACCAACTTGACGCCGCACCTTCTCCAGCGTCGACGGGCGTGCCTTGCGCAACTCCTCGCCGAGGATCTGCACGCTACCGTCCTGCGCGGAGCGCAGCGCGCCCACCAGGGTCAGCAGGGTGGTCTTGCCGGAACCCGAGGGCCCGGTCACGATCACGATTTCGCCGGCCTGGATCTCCACCGCGACGTCGAACAGGATCTGCTTTTTCAGCTCGCCGCGGCCGAAGGTGTGGTTGAGCCCGTGCACCCGGATCGGTGGGGTTTGGCTCATCAGAACACCTCCGCGGGGTCCAGCCGCCGCACCTTGCGCACGGCCATCAGCGCGGACAGCGCGCACATCGCGAGCGTCATCAGGAACACCGTGAGGGCGCGCTCCTGCGTGATGTACAGCGGCAGGTTGGTGGCGGCGGCCGCCTTGCCGTAGAGCCACCAGACGATGGCCACGCCGGGCAGGTAGCCGAGCACCGCGAGGATCGCCGCTTGCTGCAGCACGATGCCGGAAACGAAGCCGTTCCTGAAGCCGATCGCGCGCAGCGTTGCGTATTCGTTGAGGTGCTCGGAGACGTCGGCGAACAGGATCTGGTAGACGATGATGGCGCCGACCACGAAGCCCATGATGGCGCCGAAGGTGAAGATGTAGCCGATCGGCGTGGCTGAGTTCCAGTAATCCTTTTCGCGTTGCACGAACTGCGGGCGCGTGAGCACCAGCACGTCGTCCGGAAGGTACTCTTCCAGCGCTTCGCGCACGCGGTCCGCGTCATACCCCGGCTTCAGCCGGATCAGGCCGAGCTGGATTTCGTTGCGCGGCCGTTCCGGAAACAGGCGCAGCCAGTTGTCGTCGCTGGTGATGACGCTGCCGTCGATGCCAAACGACGTGCCCATCTCGAACAGGCCCAGCACCACCATCTCGCGGTCGTTGATTTCCGTCACCACCGGCGCGCCGGAATCGATCGTCGCTGCCACCGGCCCGTATTCGGGGCGCGAGCCGCGGTCGAACAGCACCACGTCCTGCCGCCGCAGCAGCGCCTGCGTCTCCGCGAATCCCGGGAGCTTCAGCAGCGGGTGGTCGGGATGGAAGCCGATCGTGTTGATGCTGCGCCGCTCGTTGTTCCAGGGGTTCTTCCAGACGGACGGAAAAATGTAGACCGGCGTCACGTCCGCGACGGCTTCGAAGCCCAGCGCCTGGTACAGGCGGCGGATCGAGAATGGCTCGGGCCGGACAATGAATACGCTGTCGGGGCTGAACAGCGCGACGTCGTAATCGAAGCGTTCGTGAAAGCGCACCGCGCTCTCGAAAAGTGCCGAGCGGAAGCCGAGCTGCATCATGATCAGCAGCACCGCAAAGGCGATCCCGGACAGCGCGACGGCCAGGCGCAGCGGCTTGTGCCGGAGCTGAAGCCAGCCGAGCAGCATCAGCGCTGGATGACCACGTCGACCTGCAGGTTGGTCAGGCCGGCCGCCGGTTGCGGATCGTCGAGCAGGATTTCCACTTCGACGATGCGAGCATCCTTGCGCGCCGCGGGGTCGGTGCCGATCTCGTCCTGCTTGGCGACTTTCGGCCTGATGGCTTCCACCCTGCCGCCCAGCGCCTGTTCGAGCGCCGGGCTGGTAACGGCAGCGCGCTGCCCCTTTGTGACGTAGCGGATGTCGGTTTCGTAGACTTCGGCGATCGCGTACATGCGATCGACGCGGCCGAGTTCTAGGATGCCGGCTTCGGCGATCATCTCCCCCGGCCGGATGACGACGTCTAGCACGCGCCCCGCGACGGGCGCCCGGACATAGGAACGGCCCGCCTCGGTGCGCGCGCGGTCGAGACGCGCGCTGGCGACGTTCACTCCCGCCTCCGCCAGGCGCACCGCGACGGTGGCGCTGGCGCAGCCAGCCTGCATGGCTTCCGCTTCGCCGCGGGCGGCATCCGCTTCTTCCTCGCCTGCCACGCCCTGCTCGAGCAGGCGTATCCGTCGCTCGGCCTCACGGGCGGCCACGTCCGCGCGCACGCAGGCTTCGGTAGCCTGGCTGCGGCGCGCGTCCACCTCCACCTGCGCGAAGCCCAGGGAAGACTCGGCCTCCCGGACGAACGCTTCCATGACGCTTGCGGTGTCCGTCACGGCCAGCAGTTGGCCGGCCTCGACATCGTCGCCCTCGTCGACGTGCAGTTCGCTCAGGATGGCGCCGTAGGTGGCCTGCGGCGTGGACGGCGCCGAAATGCGGATGATGCCGTGCTCGGGTTCCAGGCGGCCCAGGGCAGAGACGGCGCGGCCGGACTGCGCCGGACCCTCCTGCGCTTGCACCGGAAGCGACGCCGCCGCGAGTGACAAGCCGAGTAAAAAGTTGCGGATCATTGCGTGGCTCCCTCGAAGTGCCGCGGTCGGAAATGGTGCCGGACACTTTGCTTGCGTGGCGGCTTTGGATTCAGAATAGCAGGCATGAGCGGAAATCCACAATTACACCCCGGAACCGTCGATCGCCGCTTGTCCGTGGCGCCGATGATGGACTGGACCGACCGCCATTGCCGCCGGCTTCACCGACTGCTGGCGCCGTCCGCGCTGCTCTACACCGAGATGGTCAGCAGCGGCGCGGTGCTGCACGGCGACCGCGAGCGCCTGCTCGGCTTCGGTCCAGAGGAACATCCGCTGGCTCTGCAGGTGGGCGGCAGCGAACCGGCGGAACTGGCGCGCTGCGCGCGAATCGCCGCCGAGCGCGGCTACGACGAGGTCAACCTGAACGTCGGCTGTCCTTCCGACCGTGTCCGGCAGGGGCGCTTCGGCGCCTGCCTGATGCTCGAGCCGGGGCGGGTCCGGGACTGCGTGGCGGCCATGCGCGAGGCGGTCGGCATACCGGTGACCGTGAAGACGCGCCTGGGCGTGGACCAACACGAAAGTTATGCCTGGTTCAGTGATTTTGTCGGCCGGGTCGCCGAGTCCGGCTGCGCCGTCTTCATCGTGCACGCGCGCAAGGCCTGGCTGTCCGGCCTGAGCCCGAAAGAAAACCGCGAAGTGCCGGAGTTGCGCTACGACTGGGTGTATCGACTGAAACGGGAGAACCCGGGTCTCACGGTCATACTCAATGGCGGTGTCGGCAGCGTGGCCGAGGTCGAGCGCCACCTGCGCGAGGTGGACGGGGTCATGCTCGGGCGCGCGGCCTATCACGACCCCTGGCTGCTGACCGAGCTGCAGGCGCGATTGTTCGCGCAGCCCGGGCCGGCCAGCCGCGAAGCCGCGGCGGAGGCGCTGACGGACTATCTGCGCGTCCAGGTGGGGCGCGGCGTGGCGGCCAAACACGTTTGCCGGCATGCACTGGGGCTGTTCCAGGGCCAACCCGGGGCGCGGCGCTGGCGGCGCTACCTGAGCGAGCACGCCCACCGCGAGCCGGACAACGGCGAGTTGCTGCTGCAGGCCCTGGCGCACATGCGCGCGGCCGGCGGCGGTTCAGCACCCGTTCACGACGATGCCATACAATGGGCATCAGCTCGCTCATGGTAGCTTCGATGAAGAGTCGTCAATTCAAGAAGGGGCTCACGACCCTGGTGTTCGCGGCCTGCCTCGCACTGGCTGCTGCGCCCGCGGCCTGGGGCCAGTCCCTGGACGAGGCGGCCGAGCAGGCCGCCAGGCAACACGACGCCAAGGTGCTGTCGGCCCAGACCGTGCAGGACGGCAAGCGGCGGGTGCACGTCATCAAGCTGCTGACCAAGGACGGCGTGGTCAAGACCGTGCGCGTTCCCGTGCGTGAAGGTTGATCGGACCGGGGGGAACCGCGTGCGCCTGTTGCTCATCGAGGACGACACCCGGCTGGTCGAGGCGCTGCGCAAGCAGTTGCGCGACGCCGGCTTCGCGGTCGACGTGTCGACCGACGGCGTCGAAGGGCTCTACGTGGGCGAGGAGTTCCCGATCGACCTCGCGATAATCGATCTCGGCCTGCCCGAGCTGCCCGGCCTCGAGGTCATACGCAAGCTGCGCAGCCGCGGCCGCGATTTTCCGATCCTGGTGCTGACCGCCCGCTCCGAATGGCAGGACAAGGTCGCTGGGCTGGAAGCGGGCGCCGACGACTACCTGACCAAGCCGTTCCACGTCGAAGAACTGCTGGCCCGCATCAACGCGCTGCTGCGGCGCACCGGCGGCCATGCCCGGCCCGAAGTGAAGTTCGGCCCGTTCACCGCCGACCTGTCCGGACAGCGCGTTTATCGCGGCGCGGAGGAGATCGAACTGACCACCTTCGAGTACAAGGTGCTGCAGTATCTGCTGATGCACCCCGGGGAGGTGGTCACCAAGATGGACCTTTCCGAGCACATCTACGAAGAGGATGCCGACCGCGACAGCAACGTGATCGAGGTATTCATCGGGCGTCTGCGCCGAAAGCTGGATCCCGACGGCAGTTTGAACCCGATCGAAACCTTGCGCGGCAGGGGCTACCGGCTTGCGCTCCCCCTCGCTCCGTAACCGCCTGATCCTGGGCGCCGGCCTGGCGCTCATCATCGCGCTCGGCCTGGTCGGCCTGGCGCTGAACGCCGCCAACCACCGCGGCGCCGTGTCGGCGCTGCAAACCCGCATGGAGTCCTACGTCTACCTGGTCCTGGCCGCCATGGAAGTGGACGAAGCCGGGCGATTCCGTGTGGATGAAGATTTCGCGGACCCGCGCCTGGTGCAGCCCGGGTCCGGGGTTTACGTAAGCGTCGCGGGAGCGGGCCTGGAGTGGCACTCGCGGTCCGCGCTGGGATTGCCTCTGCCGTCCGGCGGGGCGCTCGAAGCGGGCGCCGTGGACTTTCGCGAGCCGGCGGCGAAAGACCAGCCGTACACTCTGCGCTACGGCATCGGCTGGCAACTCGAAAACGACCGCATCGAGCCTTTCACGGTCACCGTGCTGGTCGACGCGGCCGAGATCGAACGGCAGACCAGCGCCTTCCGCCTCGGGCTGTGGCGTTCCCTCGGCACCGCCGGCGTCATCCTGGTGCTGGCCCAGCTGGCGTTCCTGGTGCTTGCTTTCCGGCCACTCGGGCGCGTGGCCGCCGATGTCGCGCGCGTTGAGTCGGGGCGGGCGGAGCGGCTCGACGGCAATTACCCGCGGGAACTGGAGCCGCTGGTACGCAACGTCAACCGCCTGCTGGAAACCGAGAAATCCAACCAGCAGCGCATCCGCAACGCGCTGGACTCGCTGGCGCACAGTCTGAAGACACCCCTCGCGGTCGTCCAGGCCGGGCTCCCGCTGCACGGCGGAGAGGCCGGGCGCTCGATGCAGAACGCGGTCGAGGAAATGAAACACCTGATCGCCACGCGACTGCAGCGGGCGGGGTCGACCGCCCGGCGCAGCCTGACCGTGCCGGTCGAGGTCGCGCCGCAACTGCAGCGCATCATCGACTCGCTGAACAAAGTCCATTCGCGGAGAATGATAAGCACGGAGGCGATACTGGAAGAACGGCTGGCGTTCTACGGCGAGCGGCGTGACCTGCTGGAGCTGATGGGCAACCTGCTGGACAATGCCTTCAAGTACGGCAGGAGCCGGGTGCGCGTGCGCGGTGGCGCGGTCGAGCCGGGCCGCTCACGGCCCGGGCTATGGCTGAACGTCGAGGACGACGGGCCCGGCATCGACGAAGCGCAATGGTCGCGCCTGCTGCAGCGGGGCGCGCGGGGCGACGAGCGCGTGGAAGGCCACGGCCTGGGCCTGGCCATTGTCACCGAGCTGGTCGCGGCCTATGGCGGCACGGTCGGCATCGGCCGCAGCGAACTTGGCGGCGCGGAAATCCGCGTGACCCTGCCAGCTTCCTGAGCGCTATGAAATAGAACGTAGGAGCGAACATCGTTCGCGATTATTCCCGAACAAGGTCCGGTCCTACCGCAAGCACATGAAGGAGCGCAGCCATCGACAGCCACAACATCCAGAACCTCCTCGACATCATGGCCCGCTTGCGCGACCCCGAGACCGGCTGTCCCTGGGACCGCGAACAGGACTTCTCCACCATCGCGCCGTACACCATCGAGGAGGCTTACGAGGTCGCCGACGCCATACAGCACGGCGACATGGATGAGTTGCGCGACGAACTGGGCGACCTGCTGCTGCAGGTGGCCTTCCATGCGCGCATGGCCGAGGAAATTCGCGCCTTCGCGTTCGCCGACGTGGTCGACGCCGTCTGCGACAAGATGGTCCGTCGCCATCCGCATGTTTTCGCGGGCAAGGTCGTGGACAGCGAGGCCGCCCGAGCGGAGGCGTGGGAACAGGCCAAGGCCAGCGAGCGCGCAGCCAGGCGGCGCTCCCCGGACGGCGGCAGTCTTCTGGACGACGTCCCGCGTGGCATGGCCGAACTGCAGCGGGCGGTGAAGTTGCAGCAACAGGCGGCGCGCGTGGGCTTCGACTGGGAGTCCCCGGAGCCCGTGCTGGACAAACTTGCCGAGGAAGTGGAGGAACTGCGGGCGGCCATGTGGGCGGGCCAGGCGGAAGCGATGGAGGACGAACTCGGCGACCTGCTGTTCGTCGTCACCAACCTGGCGCGCCAGTTGAAGATCGACCCGGCCAAGGCGCTGCGGCGGGCCAATGCCAAGTTCGAGCTGCGCTTCCGCGCGGTCGAGCAGGCCGCGGGCAGCCGGGCGGCGCTCGCGGCCATGAGTCTGGAGGAGATGGAAGTCCTGTGGCAACAGGTCAAGCGCGACCAGCGGGCGCAGGTTGTCTCGCAACAGGATGAGACCGCGCAGTGAACGAATGGCTGATCCTCCAGGGCGTGGAACAACCGCAGACGGCGCTGGTCATCGGCCTGCTCATCGGGCTGCTTGCCGGCTTGTTCATGGCCGTGGCGGCCGCCGGGGTGGCAGCGCGGCGGGGCGCTCAGGCGCAGCAACAGTCGGCGGTGCTGGAAACGCGCCTCGCCGACCGCGAACAGCATTTCCGCGAACAGATCGCCAAGCTGGAAGAGGCCGAAAAACGCCTGTCGGAGAACTTCGAGCGGCTGGCCGGACGCATTTTCGAAGAGCGCTCGCAGAAGCTCTCCGAGTTAAACACGCAGCAGCTGGATGCGATTCTGAAACCGCTGGGCGAAAGACTCGGCGAGTTCCGCAACACAGTGGAAAACGCCCATCGCGAAGAGACCGCCCAGCACCAGGTCATGAAGGCCAAGCTCGGCGAGCTGGAGAAACTGAACGAGCGCCTACACGAGGACGCCGCCAATCTGTCCCGCGCCCTGACCTTCAATGTCAAGGCGCAGGGCAACTGGGGCGAGCAGCAACTCGAGCGGCTGCTGGAGATTTCGGGTTTGCAGAAAGGCCGGGAGTACTCCACGCAGTACTCGGTGATCACCGAGGGCGGACAACGCATCCAGCCGGACCTCGTCGTGCACCTGCCCGAAGGCAAATCCATCGTGCTCGATTCCAAGGTGTCGCTGGTGGCCTGGACGCGGCTGCAGGCGGCGGATGACGACGACACCCGAACCGTCGCGCTGAAAGAACACCTGGCCTCGCTCCGCGCCCATGTGAAGAACCTGGGCGAAAAAGGCTATGCCGAGATTCCCGAACTGAATTCCCCGGACTTCGTGCTGATGTTCGTGCCCATCGAGGCGGCGCTGATTGCCGCTTTGCAGGCCGACCCGGAATTGGCGGAGTTCGCCCTGCGCAACAGGGTGGCCCTGCTGTCGCCGACCAACTTCCTGGCCACCATGCGCACCGTGGGCTCGGTGTGGGCAGTGCACAAGCAGAACCGCAACGCCCAGGAGATCGCGCGACGGGCGGGCCTGCTGTACGACAAATTCGCCGGATTCGTCGACAACCTGCAGCAGGTCGGCGACCGCCTGCGCCAGGCGCAGCAGAGTTACGACGCGGCGTTTGGCCAACTGTCCAGCGGTGCGGGCAACCTGCTGCGGCAGACCGAGCAGTTGCGGGAACTCGGCGCCCGCAACACCCGGCATATCGATCCCGCCGTGGGCGAGCCGCCGGCCGCCGAGGGGCCGCTGCCCGAAGACGCCGGCGGGCGGTAATTGGTCGCGCGGGAGCGCTCGAAAATTGCGCGCGCGGACCCATTAAATTCGTCGGCACAAACAATTGACACAAATTTACATATAGAGGATAATTGCGCCAACGGTTTGGGAAAGCCGCGCCCGGATTGGCCATGAGCCGATCCAAGAAAGCTGACCCGTCCGGACTCAAAACCTGGCATGTGGGCCCGATCACCCCCTGCCGGGTGTCTTTTAAGGAGTGATGGAAGAACGGCCCGACAGTCAACTAAACAGGGGCCCCATTCCAAAAATGTCCCAATAAAATGGAGATACAAATGAACATCAAACGCGCGTTTTTAACAGCTGTTGCGTTGCTGGCCGTGCCCGGCTTCGCGCTGGCGCAGACGAGTGTCCGTTTCGACACCTCGCTGCAGCTGGTGCCGGCGGGTCCGTACACGCAGACGATCGACGTCACCCTGGTGTGCAATACCGGTAATCCGCTGCAACAGTCTTTCGAGATTGGCCCGCTGCCTGCCGACAAGGTGATTTTCGTGGTCGATAATTTTGACCTGGCCCAGTTCATCAGCTGCGAAATCACCCCGTCCAGCCTCACCGGTTTTGAGGTGGTTGACATCCAGACCAACGGCGAAGCCACGGAAGAAGGCACCTGCCTGTGGACGGCTGCTGCCGCCGACCTCAACACCCGAGAAGACAACTACTGCGTCTTCGTCATGGCCCCGGAAGAGTTCACGTACGTGGTCGAGAAGGAATTTGACTTCGCCGAAGACGTGGACGTGAGCCAGGCGTTCAGCATCCACTGGGAATGCTCCGACGTGCTGACCAGCACGTACGACGGGCTGACCGATGTGTCCGGTTACTTCAAAGGTTATGGCGACAGCACGTTCTCGGTCACCACGCTGCGTCCGAATCCGTGGGCCGGCGAAGAAGGCGACGCGACCAACTGCTCCGCCGAAGAAAGCACCTATGACAGCGCCGTCGAGTCCGATCAGGGCTGCGATATCTCGACCACGTTCGCGGTCGGCGAAGGCGAGAAGAGCTGCACGATCGTCAACAGCGTGTTCTTCGAAGGAATCCCGACCCTCAGCCAGTACGGCCTGGCCATCATGGCCCTGCTGATGCTGGGCGTGGGCTTCGTCGGCTTCCGTCGTTTCGTGTAATGTAGGAGCGGGCCTTGCCCGCGACTTCTGGCAAGATCAAAAAACCCCGCGGTTCGCCGCGGGGTTTTTTTTTGGCTGGAGTCCGTTCCCGAATGAAGCTAAGGTTTACCGCGTGACGGGCTGGGTGCGCATGGCGATGAAGCGGGTGTGCCGGATGCTGGCGGCCAGCCAGCTGCTGTTCGCCGTGGCCGCATGGGCGGCCGGCGACTCCGCCTCGTTCACGGTCGACGTCAAGCTCGGCGAAACCCCACTGGAACTGCTGCAGGTGACGTTGATCTGCTACGAGGACGGCGCCCGCTCCCTCAGCGCCAACATACCCCCCGGCGACTCGCGCTCGTTTTCGATCGCGGTCCGCGAAGGGGTGGAGTTGACCTGCCTGCTCGGCGCCCTGCCCATCGCCGGCCAGCGCCTGAGTTTCCTGGGCGACGGCGGCAGCCTGGTCGAGCTGACGGACGAGGGTTGCCTGTTTTCGGGGGTGAAACCGGGGCACGCGAACTTCTGCCAGATCACCATCGAAAGCCAGCAAACCTCGCTGACCGTGTACAAGAAGTGGATCGGCGCGTCGGAGCGCGAGGCCGACGCCGAAGTCCGCCTGCACTGCGCCGCGGGGTTCGCTGCAGACGCGGGGGCGCGCCTGATCAATCAGGACAAGCCGGGTGGCTGGGAGCTGGCGATCACCGCTGCGGATGGCATTGAATGCGATGTCTTTGAAGTAGAGCGCGAGGACTTCAGGGCCGATATTTCGGACTGCCAGGACCTGATCATCGTGCCCGGCGCCAGCGAGGAATGCACCATGGTCAATACCAAGGTGGTCAAAATGATCCAGATGCTGAATCGCTACGGCCTGGTGGTGATGATCCTGGTGTTTCTGGCCGCCGGGATGATCGCGGCCCGGAAGATGATGCCCTGAGGCACGCCCCCGAATAACGCTGCAGCAGCCAGTGAAAATTCGTATTGACGGTTATTGACAAGAATTTACAAATGGGTATACTGATCTACAACACACACAGGGCTCCAAACCAACAGATCGACAGGATGTCGGTCTGTTTTGGTTTTGGGGCCCCGTCAATCCCGCAATTCGCGCCAGCAACCAACCCTCGTCATCCCGGAATTCGTGCCAGCGAATATCCGGGATCCCGGGTCAAGCCTGGGATGACGTTTTCTCTTTCTTCACCCCGCCCCTATGCGCGCTTTTGCCCGCATGTCACCCGTTCCCGACCTTCCAGGTCAGCCCGCGTTTTGACGTCCGTGTAGCCCAGACCTCTAAGCAGTTCCCTGCAGGCCTCGCCCTGGTCGAAGCCGTGCTCGAAGGCCAGCAGGCCGCCTGTCTCGAGCCAGGGCGGTGCCGCGCGGATGATTTGCCCGATGGCCGCCAGCGCGTCGGCGCCCGGCGTCAACGCTTCCCGCGGCTCGAAGCGGCAATCGCCCGTGGCGAGGTGCGGGTCGGCGGCCGCGACGTAGGGCGGGTTGCTGACGATGACGCGAAACTGTCCGGACAGCGGCTCCAGCCAACTTCCTGCGTGCAGGGTGACACGGCCCGGCGCCACGGCGCCGATGTTGCGCGCGGCGA
>Ga0105090_10000269_pt1 | contig 24025 bp, 25 predicted proteins | sample PPLLak3March2015_FD_79110 | JGI IMG/M metagenome (GOLD analysis project Ga0105090, IMG submission 79110) | Freshwater sediment microbial communities from Prairie Pothole Lake near Jamestown, North Dakota, USA - PPLs Lake P7 Core (1) Depth... | ecosystem: Environmental > Aquatic > Freshwater >...
CAAAAATTATTTATCTCATTCATAGAAAAGTGACTGTGGTGTAATTTTATCATACTGATAACTATTGAACAAAATGGAAACATTCATTGCATCAAGACTGACAAGCGGAAACAGAGTTTTCCGCTCAAAAATTATTATTGATGAAATTGGGGTGACCCTAAAAGACCCCGGACTATTCAGCGGAAAAGAAAAAACAATACCCTATAATAGAATTTCTTCCGTCGACATTGATTGCCCATTTGTAGGATTTTCCACAATTAGTATTGAAACAACCGGCGATGGAAAAATAAGTGCCCACGGCTTCACAGCGCATAAAGTTAAAAGAATGAAAGAATTAATTCTCAAATAGCATCATAAAAAGACTGAATGCGTAATCATGAGAGAAAAAACAGACTTCAGAAAACCGGTTTACAGTTTCTTGCCAACGGGTTTGGTTGGATTCGATTCTCTTGTGGAGCTTGCTTTGGACTTGCGATGGTCATGGGATCATTCAGCCGATGAAGTATGGCGTAAACTTCATCCTGCACTTTGGGATACTACACATAATCCATGGGTAGTCTTACAATCAGTTTCCCGTGATCAGTTCCAGTCTGTAATGAATGATCCGGCTTTTCGTAAAAAGATTGATTTTCTTCTGAAATCTCAGAAGGATGCAAATACAGCACCAGCCTGGTTCCAACAAAACCACCCGCATTCTACTCTGACTTGCATAGCTTATTTCAGCATGGAATTTATGTTGAGCGAAGCGCTCCCGATATATTCGGGTGGACTGGGAAATGTAGCCGGTGATCAGCTAAAAACCGCAAGTGATTTAGGTGTACCCGTTGTCGGCATCGGGCTTCTTTACCAGCAAGGCTATTTTCGCCAGGAAATTGATATGAATGGGAATCAGCAGGAACTTTATCCGTATAACGATCCAGGGCAATTGCCGATTAAACCTTTACGTCAGCCAAACGGAGAATGGTTACGCATAGAGATTGCCCTGCCTGGAAGCTCTTTATGGTTGCGTGCCTGGCAAGTTCAGGTGGGCAGGGTGAAACTTTATTTGTTGGATAGTAATGATGCAGCCAATTTTCCTGTTCATCGGGGAATAACCAACGAATTATATGGCGGAGGATCTGAACTACGGCTTAAACAGGAATTGGTGCTTGGCATCGGAGGATGGCGGTTGCTCAATACTCTTGGTATTCAACCCCAGGTATGCCATCTCAATGAAGGACATGCCGCCTTTGCGATATTGGAACGTGCGTATAGTTATATGAAGGATACAGGTCTTAGCTTTGACGTTGCCCTTACAGTTACAAGAGCCGGCAATCTCTTTACAACCCATACGGCAGTCGCGGCTGGATTCGATCGTTTCTCACCCGAGCTTATTGAGCAATACCTTGGTAACTATGCTGAGCAGAAGCTTGGAATTACCTGTACCCAATTGTTGGCTTTAGGCCGTAAGGATCCAGGTAACGATTCGGAGAAGTTTAATATGGCTTATTTGGCAATTCGGGGAAGCGGAGCGGTAAACGGGGTGAGCCGGTTACATGGAGAAGTTAGTCGTCACCTCTTTGAACCACTATTCCCAAAATGGCCGGCAGATGAGGTTCCTGTCGGGCATATAACCAATGGGGTTCATATGCCGACATGGGATTCCAAAGAAGCAGACGAGATCTGGACGGAAGCATGTGGTAAAGACCGATGGCTGGGGATGAGCAAAACACTGGAGCAGGATATTCGAAAAGTTTCGGATGAAAGGCTCTGGGAAATGCGGACCAATGCAAATAAGGCCCTCATCAAATTTGCCGGTGAACATATTTCGAAACAATTACCCAGTTCAGGTAATTCACCCGATTTGACTCAACGGGTAAAACATTTTTTTAATCCTGACATTTTAACACTGGGCTTTGCAAGGCGTTTTGCTCCCTATAAACGGCCTAATTTATTGCTCCACGATCCGCAACGTCTGTTAAGGTTGTTAACAAATCCTGAGTTTCCTGTACAACTTATTATTTCCGGCAAGGCTCATCCGGGCGATCAGGAAGGCCACGATATGATTAAAGAATGGATACAATTTATCCGGCAAAATAGTGTCCATCCTCCCGCAATATTCCTTAGTGATTATGATATGCATGTTTCAGAAAATCTTGTTCAGGGAGTCGATGTCTGGATCAATACACCACGTCGTCCCTGGGAAGCCAGCGGTACCAGTGGTATGAAAGTGCTCGTAAATGGTGGAATTAACCTTTCCGAACGGGATGGTTGGTGGGCTGAGGCATACACACCCAAAGTGGGCTGGGCAATGGGAGATGGCAATGAACATGGTGAGGATCCATCCTGGGATGCCTTCGAAGCCGGGCAACTTTATAATTTACTCGAACAAGAAGTAGTTCCTGAATTTTATAGCCGCAATGAAAATGGGATTCCTGTTGCCTGGATTTCACGAATGAGGGAAAGTATGGCTACACTTACACCTCGGTTCTCCGCTGACAGGACAGTGCGGGAATATACCGAACAACATTATCTGCCTGCTGCAAAAGCATTTCTTAAGCGCTTTGCCAACAAGGGTAAAACGGGAAAGCAAATTGTAAACTGGCTGCATGACCTTGAACAAAAATGGGGTTCAATGCATTTTGGTGAGGTAGGGTTCGCAACAATTGAAAAGCAGCATAGATTCGACGTAAAGATTTATTTCAATGACCTTGACCCTGATTCAGTTGAAGTTCAAATATTTGCTAATGGCATTAACGGAAAAGCTCCAACTATAAAAAAGATGACCCGGAGTAAAAAAATAAAAGTCGAAAACCACGTTTACACATATAACGTATCGGTAGCTTCAACGCGGCCTGCAATGGATTATACCCCAAGGATAATACCAAACTTTTCAGATGTTTCCGTTCCTCTTGAAACCAATCTGATTCTGTGGCAACATTAATCTTTGATTTTTAGGAAATTCGATTTTTACAAATCTTTCCTTCACTTATCAGATGATTTTCTAATGTAAAATCAGGAATACCAACCCCTGAAAATTGATTAAAAAAGCACTACATATAAACTTCTTGGGAATTACATCACATTTTGCAAATGTGTGAATTATGTAACTCTTTTCAATAATTGTGTAACGATTTTTGGGATCAGAAGATGTACCTTTAGAAGGCTCAGAAATAATGGTAAATTATGAAGGTGCTTATGTTCGGTTGGGAGTATCCTCCTCATATTTCAGGGGGGTTAGGGACAGCTTGTTATGGTTTAACCAAAGGGCTATCAGCATTTGATGATATTGATTTAACTTTCGTTATACCCAAAGTTTACGGGAATGAAGACAAAGTAAAAATGAAGTTGATTGGTGCCAGCGATGTTAAGCTCTCCAACAAAGTATTATTAAATCAAAATTCGCTGGAAATGTCAAAGATAAATGATTTTGATCAAAGAATTTCTGCGTATATATCGCCCGAGCAATATGAAAAGCTTTTATTTGAACAAAAGAAAGACCTTAAAAATAAAGTTGTACGTATACCTTCGGGGAAGCTGGAATTTACAGGAAAATACGGAATCAGCTTATTAAAGGAAATATCCCGTTATGGAGTCGTAGCTTCAGAGATAGCAAGAACTGAACCCCATGATGTTATCCATGCCCATGACTGGTTAACATATCCCGCAGGGATTGAAGCAAAACTAATGTCTGGTAAACCACTTGTAGTGCATGTTCATGCAACAGAATACGACCGGTGTGGTGAAAATCATAATAAGAATGTATATGAAATTGAGCGAAGGGGGATGGAATTTGCCGATAAGGTAATAACCGTAAGCGATTTAACGCGCAATATTGTAATTAGCAAATATAACATAAGCCCATTAAAAGTAGTAACAATCCATAATGGCGTAGAACCTGCAAATAATGGCATCATTCAAAATATATGGAAAAGGGGAACAAAAGATAAAGTAGTAACATTTTTAGGTAGGATTACCTGGCAAAAGGGTCCAAAATATTTTATAAAAGCTGCTTATAAAGTTTTACAAAAAATGGATAACGTGAGGTTTGTCATGGCCGGCAGTGGAGATTTAATGGAGGAGATGGTGAAATATGTGGCAAAGCTAAAGATTGCAGACAAGTTTCACTTTACCGGGTTTTTGAAGGGTGATGATGTTTACAGAATGTTTGCCCTTAGCGATTTGTATATTATGCCATCGGTATCCGAGCCGTTCGGGATATCCCCATTAGAAGCATCACAATGCAATGTGCCGGTAATCATCTCAAGGCAATCTGGTGTATCAGAAGTATTCACTTATGCTATAAAAGTTGATTATTGGGATATCGATGCCATGTCCGATGCTATTTATGGAATACTAACTTATCCTGCATTGGAAAAGCATTTAAAACAAAATGGGAAACACGAAGTAAATAATTTAAGATGGACAGATGTTGCAATCAAAGTAAAAGAGATTTATTACCAGGTAGTTTATAATAAGGCAAGCTAATACATAACGTTTAACTTTAAATTAATCATCATGAGCTTAAACAAACAATTCCAGGAAAAAGAGCCTGTCTGTAAAGTAACATTCATAATGTCAAAGGACACGGCCGGTTCTGCCGAACGGGTTAATCTGGCAGGAGAATTTAATAATTGGGACACGAAAAGTATCCCGATGAAGAAAATCAGGAATGGTGACTTTGCTGTGTCCATTGACCTTGAAAAAGGCAGGGAATATCACTTCAAATATGTCATAGATGGGCATACATGGATAAATGAGCCCAATGCTGATAAGCATGTACCCAGCGCATTTCTGAAATTGAGTAATGACTTCTGGTTTTAATGAACCCGCCTTTTAAAGTTGAAATACTTTAAGGACAGCCGGAAACGGATAAATATAATATTCAATAATATGGAAACATTCATTGCATCAAGACTGACAAACGGAAACAGAGTTTTCCGGTCAAAAATTATTATAGATGATCTTGGGGTGACCCTAAAAGATCCCGGACTATTCAGCGGAAAAGAAAAAACAATACCTTACACAAGTATTTCATCCGTCGACATTAACCGTCCATTTGTAGGGTTTTCCACAATTAGTATTGAAACAACCGGAGATGGAAAAATAACCGCACACGGCTTCACAGCGTATAAAGTTAAAAGAATGAAAGAATTAATCCTTGATAAAATATAAAATCAAACGCCAGAAGATTCCAGCTGCATTGTTGCTTCACCTCTCAGGTGTTGCTCTATTATAGCAGCTTTAAATGTTGCAGAATTAAATCCTTCCATACATGCATGTATCCATTGAAATAAATATTATTTCCCTATTAATAACAAAATATTATTTCGGTTATCAGAACAATTTATTTTCGTCTGCCTTAATCTGCATAAAAAACATTAAAATTTTTCCTACTGCTACTAATGTATTCCTAAAAGGATAGTCCGCCTATTGGCGGACGAAATTATCGTCCCAGCTCATTAGTTTTTCAAAATATTGTGATTGATTGTGATTTATAATTAAAATTTTACCCAAAGTGATAAGGAAGTTATTTTAAAAGTTTTACTTAGTTTTGGGAATATTATTTTGAATTTTTTACTTAGAAAGGATTCTGGAAATATTAACATCACATGATTAAAAAGAATCTTCGTAAAAAACTGAACGAATTACAGGCTACTGCCATTTGTGGAAACGATATCAGTTCATCATGTCTTTATGTTTCGGCAATTAGTATTATATATGCCGGCCAATTTGCATGGATTTCTTTAATGATTGTGGCCATTGTTTTATTTTTATTCAGAAGAATATATAGTGAAGTGGTTGGTGCTATTCCACTTAATGGCGGGGCATATAATGCTTTATTGAATACTTCAACCAAACGGTTAGCATCATTTGCCGCAACACTTACTGTCCTGTCATACATGGCTACTGCTGTTATTTCCGCCTCTGCGGGTATGCATTATCTTTCAGTAATTTTTTCCGAGATGAATGTTACAGTAGCAACTATTTTGGTATTGCTTACATTTATGGGATTGGCCATTTTGGGAATTGGAGAATCGGCATTAGTAGCTGTCGTAATTTTCCTCATTCATTTAGCTACTCTCACTTTGCTGGTAATTATATCTACCTGGTATCTTTTTGGACATGGGTTTCAAATATTCCACTTCAACTGGCAACTTCCCATCGCTTCAGGCAGCATTAAAAATGCCTTATTTTTTGGCTTTTCTGCAGCAATGCTTGGAATATCAGGTTTTGAAAGCTCGGCCAATTATGTAGAAGAACAAAAAGCCGGAGTATTTCCTAAAACCCTTCGCAATATGTGGGCGGTAGTCAGTTTTTTTAATCCGGTGCTGGCACTTTTGGTAATATGTATTATACCGATGTCGCAGGTTGGCGAACATAGTGATTCCCTTCTTGCTTTTTTAGGAGAAGCTACGGGAGGTTCCAGGTTAGCTTTTCTTATCACCTTTGATGCCGTATTGGTTTTATGCGGAGCAGTATTAACTTCTTTTGTGGGTGTTTCAGGTTTATTAGAACGAATAACTTTAGACAGAATACTGCCTAATTTTTTTTTAAAGCAAAACAAGCGTGGAGCCAATTATAGAATAGTTATAGCTTTTTTTGTTTTATGTGTTTCAGTTTTGTTCGCTACCCATGGAAACCTACAGGCCCTGGCCGGTGTTTATACTTTTTCGTTTTTGGCTGTAATGGGGTTATTCGGGATAGGCAATTTATTATTGAAATATAAACGAAATAAACTTCCCAGGCCAATAAGAGCAAATGGCTTATTAGTAGTTATTGCTGTACTGTCTATTTCAGCTGCTTTTCTTGGCAATATAATATTGAACATTCAATCCTTTAATACATTTATAAGATACCTGCTACCTTCAGTGATTATAATTACTATTATGCTTAACAGGGCTTTGCTTATAAAATTATTAATTGAAGTACTGGCGTATTTTTATGGTTATCTGCGTAAAATTGTTATACTAAGTAATCACTATTTGCAAAAATTACAAAAAGGAATTAACTCACAGGAATTTGTGTTTTTTACCAAAGCAGATAATGTGGCAATTTTGAACAAGGTAATGCAATATGTGCAAAATAATGAAACAACAAGAAAATTAAAAATTGTTCACATTAAAATAGAAAGTGAAACAAATGCATTGCTTATAAACGATATTGAAGTCCTTGACCGGGCTTATCCGGAAATTGATATTGAGTTCATAGAAATTGAAGGCATTTTTAGCCCGGACCTCATTGATGAGTTATCGAAGAAGTGGAATATACCTAAAAACTTTATGTTTATAGCCTCACCTGGAGATCGTTTCCCTTATCGTGTTGCTGAATTGGGTGGTGTAAGATTAATTATGTAATTCTTGAAAAATAATTGTCGAAACTTTATAAGTTCCGGGAAGTTTCCTTTCTCCTTTGATGACTCGTTTCTTAAAGCTACCGATAACTTCTATTGACGTTTCTGATTATTCAAAAGCCTGATTCCCGATAGCAGGCTTGATCCAGTGGGCGCAATAATAATAGAATCAGAATGTGTGAATGATGTAACTCTTTTCCTTAATTGTGTAACGGTTTCCGGTATTATTGAACCCACCTTTGCAAGGTGAAATAATTTCACATCTGTTCCGCCAGGCGCGGGAATAAAATTTAATATTATGAACAAACTGAAAACAATTGGAACCTGGAATGAGCATAAAGGCAAGCTCATACAGAAATATGCAATTTTAACCGACAATGATCTGATGTATACCGAAGGCAAGAAAGAGGAGATGCTTGGTAGACTTCAAATAAAGTTGGGCAAAACAAAAGAAGAATTGCAAAAGATATTAGATGAGCTTTAATCACAAATTAAAATTTCATGGCCATCATTTATCGGTAATTGCTAAACGGTGAATATTTAAATTTTGTATGGATGAAATCAAAAGGTTTTCATGAAAAAATTTAATCCTGTTATTAAAGTAATCCCAAAGGTTCGGGACGCAACGGCACAATCGCTGAGTAGGCTTAGCGAAAAGACATTGGTAAAAACTGAACAGGCAAGCAATTTTTTAACAGAGTTAGCCGATGTTTTTTTATTTATGATGAGAATTTTCCGGGAAACATTTTCGCGCGACTTTGAATTTAAAGAATTTTTACGCCAGTGTTTTCAAATCGGATATAAATCATTACCGCTTATTTCAGTCACAGGAGCCATTATTGGCCTTGTAATTACAATTCAATCGCGTCCGGTGCTAGTTGATTTCGGAGCGGTAACAATGCTTCCCGGTATGGTAGCGATATCTCTCATACGGGAAATGGGACCGGTGATAACGGCATTGATATGCGCCGGGAAAATTGGTTCGGGTATGGGAGCGGAATTGGGTTCAATGAAGGTGACCGAACAAATTGATTCAATGGAAGTATCCTCCACCAATCCAATACGGTTTTTAGTTGTCACAAGAGTGTCAGCTGCAACACTTATGATTCCATTATTAGTTTTATATGCTGATGCGCTTGGTATACTGGGAAGCTGGGCAGGAGCAAATATTAAAGGCGATGTATCTTTTGTATTATTCTTCTCGCAGGCATTCAGCCCTGTTGAGTTTATAGATTTTCTTCCCGCAGTCATAAAAACCTTCTTTTTCGGAGCTGTAATTGGAGTAGTGGGTTGCTATAAGGGATATCATGCCGGACGTGGAACAGAAAGTGTAGGCGTTGCGGCAAATTCTGCTGTTGTATTAGCCTCACTCCTGGTAATCATTGTTGATATGATTGCAGTACAAATCACTGATATGCTAATATCATGAAAACAGTCCAGATAGATACAGCAATGAATGATTCAGTCAAATCGATAAGCAATAAACCGGTTATCGAAATTAACAATCTTAAGAAATCATTTGGCAGTCAAGAGGTATTAAAGAATGTTTCTTTAAAGCTTTTTAATGGCGAAAACTTAGTGGTGGTTGGTAAATCCGGCACAGGTAAATCTGTTTTAATAAAATGTATTGTAGGATTATTAAATTCAAATGGCGGAACCATCAACGTGTTTGAAAAAAATGTACCTGAATTAAAAAGAAAAGAATTGAGTGAGCTGAGACTTAAGATAGGTTTTCTTTTTCAAAGTGGTGCATTGTATGATTCCATGACGGTTAAACAGAACCTGGAATTCCCATTAAGAAGAATAAAAAATAAACTTACAGAAAAAGAGATTACAGAAAAAATAAATGAAGTTTTGGAAAATGTCGGTCTGGCGGATGCATTGAATAAAATGCCCTCACAACTTTCGGGTGGCATGCGGAAACGAATAAGCCTGGCACGAACCATTGTTGTGGATCCGATGATTATATTGTATGATGAACCCACCACAGGACTTGACCCTGTTACTTCTGATGAAATAAGTACACTCATCAATGATGTCCAGAAAAAGTATAAAACTTCTTCCATCATCATCACCCATGATATAAAATGTGCTCTTAGTACAGCAAACAGAATAATCATGTTAGAGGATGGGGAAGTCTATAAGGAAGGGAAAGTTGAGGACTTTGAAAGCTCAACTGATCCGTTAATTAAATCTTTCTTCAAATGAAAATAAGTAATTCAATATCAACATTTAAAATTCAAAATTAGTCATGGATGCGCACACACAAAAATTTAAAGTACGGTTAGGGCTGTTTATCGCAGGAGGACTGGCACTCTTTGTACTTGCCATATTTATTATCGGGAAGCAGAAAAATTTATTTAATCCTGTTTTTAAACTTACTGCTACTTTTTATAATGTAAGCGGATTGCAGGTTGGAAATAATATCCGCTTTTCAGGCATTAATGTAGGAACTGTTGACCATATCACCATCATTAACGATTCAACGGTAAGAGTGGATATGTTGGTTAAAAAAGACGTTAAGAAGTTTATTAAATCGGACTCAGAAGTAGCAATTGGTTCAGAAGGGCTTATTGGCGACCGGCTCTTAATTATTACTCAGGGAAGCACTGATTCCCCGTTGGCAAAAGAAGGTCAGGAGCTTCCGTCCACCGAGCCTGTTGAAACAGATGCTATCATGGCAAGTCTGGAAGTAACAGCAGTAAATGCTGAAATTATTTCGCAACAACTGGCAGAGATCATGTCTAAAATAAACAGCGGTAAGGGGACAATTGGAAGATTAATTCAGGATTCAACCATAGCAGAAAATCTGAGCCAGACGATGGTGAATATTAAACAAAGCAGCAAGGGATTGGAGGAAAATATGGAAGCAGCTAAACATAATTTCCTTTTAAGGGGATATTTTACCAAGAAAGAAAAAGCAGCCGCAGCCCTTAAAGAAGAGGAGCAAAAGAAAGCTGACAAACAAAAGAAAGAAGACGATAAAAAGAATAAGCAAGAACAAAAATAATGAGTCAGAACTCTGATAAAAATAAAAAATGTTATGGTTAATGGGAAAAATATAACTGTTCAATTAAATGGTTCAAGCATTTGTTATGATGATTTGGGTGTTGGTCTTTTGCCAATATTGTTCATTCATGGATTTCCTCTTGATAAATCCATGTGGCAACCTCAACTTGACTTTTTTAAAAGTAGTCATCGTGTAATTGCTTATGATATCCGTGGCTTTGGCAAATCAACCACCGGAAATGAAAAAGTAAGCATTAGTTTATTTGCTGATGATTTAATAGAGATGATGGATGCTTTGCAGATAAACAGAGCTATTGCATGTGGTTTGTCAATGGGGGGATACATATTATTGAACGCTGTAAACCGTTATCCTGAAAGATTCGAAGCCATCATTTTAAGTGATACCCAATGCCTTGCCGATTCGCCAGAAGCAAAAGAAAAACGCCATACAATAATTCGGCAAATAGTAGCAGGTGGATTAACTGATTTTGCAGAAGATTTTGTAAAAAATATTTTTTGCAAAGATTCATTAAGTGATAAAAAGGAACTGATCGAAAAAATTAAAAAAGTCATTCTCTCAACAGAATCATTAACAATCACCGGAACATTAAGTGCATTGGCACAACGCTGGGAAATGTGCTCTTCATTGAAGGAAATTTCAGTCCCTGCATTAATCATTTGCGGCAAAGAAGATACCGTAACCCCTCCGGCTCAATCTCAGTTTTTACAATGTAACATTGCAAATTCAAGGTTATATAGCATTGAAAAAGCCGGACATATGTCTAATCTTGAACAACCTGATGAGTTTAACAAACACATTACTAATTTTATTTCTGACTTGATGAAATAAAGAGGCTTAATTTTTTCGCGATAAACCAAAAAACGGTTTTAAATGACAACTTCAAAAAATTCAAAAAAGGTAGGTGCAAATGTGGTCCAAAAATATTCTCATACTTTTTTTCGTTTCGGTTTTAACCTGTGATTTTGCGTTTTCACAAGAACCAGTCGTTAAAACGGATTCAACCCACCTTTATGAGAATATAGAAACCTATTCCAAGCGGAGCAAGTTCACGAAGTTTATGTATGGGTTATTTTTTAAACCCGTTGCACCCAACCCTAAAAAAAAAGGCAGCAAAAAGAAAGTGTATAAAAAACTGATACAAAAGCCTTACAGCACATTTGAAGGGAAAATCATCAGGAACATCAACATTGAAACTTTAGACCCGTTTGGTTATACCATTGGCGACACCATGGCAGCCTCGCGTAATTTTCTTATAAGAACCGGGAATAAACTCCATGTAAAATCACAGCAAATCACCATCCGGAACCTGCTGGTCATCCGGAAGAATCAACCGTTCGATTCATTGCTCGTGAAAGAATCAGAGCGATTGGTAAGAAGTCAGCCCTATGTTCGCGATGTTTCATTTTTTGTAAAAGCCGTTTCAAAAAACTCCGATTCGGTTGACATATTTATCCGCGAATTGGATACCTGGACCATCATACCTGTAGTTGTAGCTTCCGCTTCCCGTGCTACAATCAGATTAACCGAAAGGAATTTTTTGGGGTTTGGACATGAATTTAAAAATGCCTACACCTGGTATCCTAAAACCGGTGATGATGCCTTTGCCACGAAATACTTTGTTCCCAACATCCGTAATACCTATATTAATGCAACGCTCATTTACGGTACTGATGAATTCGGGAATTTTACGAAGAACTTGTCTGTTGACCGTCCGTTTTTCTCTCCTTTTGCAAGGTGGGCGGGAGGTGTAAATTTTACGCAGCAATTTCGCACGGATTCTATTCAAACAACCGATTCCCTTATCATTCTTCAGCGGTTTAAATTCAATGCACAGGATTATTGGGCGGGACATGCCTTTCGAATATTTAAAGGCAATACCGAAAAGGACCGGACCACCAACTTCATTACTGCTATTCGCTTTACGCGAATCCGCTACCTCGAAAAACCAACGGAATTGATTGACACCCTGCACGTGTTTTCCAATGATGATTTCTACCTTGCAACCATTGGTATATCAACCCGAAAATATGTGCAGGATAAATATATTTTTCGGTTTGGAAACACTGAAGATGTGCCCATTGGAAAAGTTTACAGCCTGACAGGAGGCTATCTGGACAAAAATAATCAGGGACAATTATATTTTGGCGGCCGTATTTCATTGGGACATTATTTCCCGTGGGGATACCTGACTTCCAACTTCGAATACGGATCCATCTTTCATGATTCCCATGCTGAAAAGGGGGTTTTAATAGCAGGCGTTAATTATTTTACCGGTCTGTTTGAGATTGGGAAATGGAAATTCCGGCAGTTTGTAAAAACACAGTTTGATGTTGGTTTAAACCGGCTTCCTTACGAAAGTTTAACACTCAACGACGGAAACGGCATAGATGGCTTTAACAGTTCTACGTTGACCGGCACCAGCCGCTGGCTATTCAGGCTGCAAACTCAATCTTATGCTCCCTGGAATTTTATCGGATTCCGTTTTGGCCCCTATCTCGTTTGTTCTCTTGGCATGGTTGGTGATGCAGGAACAGGATTTAAAAACAGCACATTGTTTTCACAGATAGGGTTGGGTGTTTTAATTAAAAATGACTACCTGATCGTGAATACCTTTGAAATATCCATAGCATTTTATCCCATAATTCCAGGGAATGGGCGGGATATTTTTAAATTCAACTCATTTAAAACAACTGATTTCGGTTTCAGGGATTTTGAAATAGGAAAACCTGCACCTGTCGTCTATCAATAAGGTAAAAACAAAATCCTATCCCTTCAATCCTCCGGAATTCCTTTTAAAAGTGTGAATCATGTAACTCTTATCTTGAATTATGTAATGCTTTCCGAAATTATTAGAATCACCTTTATACCGTATTTTTTTATTTACTAATTGAAAAAAAATGGAAACAAAACAATTCGAAAAAGATGAAGCCTTCATCACAAAAATAATACTGTACGCACAATTATTAAGTGTACTGTTTTTACTCCTATTCTCCTGTAATAAAGAAGATGAAAAATCGCATCTTTCAGTTCGGCTTACAGACTCGTTTGGAAACTTTAATGCTGTTAATATTGATATTCAGAGTCTAGAAGTAACCGATAATCGCGGAAACACATTCATTCTCAATACAAATAATGGTATTTATAACCTACTTGATTTTACATACGGGTTAAATATACTTATTGCCAGAGGTGAATTTGAATCGGGAACAGTATCACAAATAAGATTGATATTGGGAACCAATAACACGGTGACGGTGGATGGCGTTGTTTACCCGCTTAGTGCACCAAGTGCTATGCAGTCGGGATTGAAAATCCAGGTTCATGAATTATTCGAACCAGGCTTTTCTTATACTATCCTGCTTGATTTTGATGCAAAACAATCAATTGTTTCGCAAAGTAATGGTAACTATATACTGAAACCTGTCATCAGAATCATTGATGCAGCTAAAAGTGGCTCTATAAAAAAGGAAGTATCGCTCCTTAAATTCTAATTTTTGTAATCCCTAAATATAAATGTGTGAATCATGCAATTCTTTGCTTTAATTATGTAACGCTTTCCGGTATTAAAGGAATCACCTTTGTAAAGTGAAAATTATTTCACAATCTAAAATTCATATAAATGAACACAACAGTAGTAAAAGGAAACTGGGAACGGCAGAAGAGCAAACTATTAAAGAAATTTGCCAACCTTACCGACAAAGACCTGATTTTTATTAAAGGAAGCAAAGAGGCAATGTTTGGCCGGCTTCAGATTAAGTTAGGTAAAACAAAAGAAGAGATGCATACGATTCATGCAGGTCTTTAACCGACTTTATTATTAAATAAGTATCTTTTACCGATGGATACGTTAATCGGTAATTTTATTTCACTCAACAAATATTATAAAACAATTAAAAACTATATAAAATGAAAAAAACAATTTTTACGCTCGCTATAACGATGCTTATAGGAGGAACAATATTGACCGGATGCCAATCGTCGGCTGAAAAAGTAGAAAATGCAAAGAATAATTTGCAGGAAGCAAAAGAGAATGTAATGGAAGCTAAGCAGGATTTAAAGGTGGCACATCAGGATTCAATCACTGAATATCAGAAATTCAGAAAAGAATATGAGGAAAAAATCATCGCAAATGATAAAATCATTGCTGATTTCAAAGCAAAAATAGCGACTGAGAAAAAGGAAATCAAAGCCAGTTACGAAAAGAAATTGGCTGCGTTAGAGCAAATAAACAGCGATTTGAAAAAGAAACTGGAAGATTATAAAGAAGACGGACAAGACAATTGGGAATCATTCAAAACCGAATTTAGCAGGGATATGAATGAACTTGGCCAGGCTTTTAAGGACTTAACAACTGACAATGTCAAGTAGCCTATATTTCGAAAATCAGGGATACAAGAATTCAGAACTTAATTTAAATACAAACAAAATGAAAAAAATAGTAATTGCTTTGCTGCTCATGTTTACGGTATTAGGTTCAAATATCTATTCTCAGCAAACAAAAACGAACGAAAAGTTTGGAAAGACCTTAAACCTGGGAATAGGAATGGGGTACTACAGATACGCTGAACATCCCATGCCTGTTTTTCATGCCAACTTTGAATTTGACATCGCCAGGAATTTCACTTTGGCTCCTTTTATCAGCTTTTATTCCTATCGCAACCATTACAATAAAGGAAATCCGCACGAAAATGACGGGTACTATTATCATGAAACAGTTGTTCCGGTAGGAGTAAAGGGTACCTACTATTTTGATGAAATATTTAAGGCCAATAATAAATGGGATTTTTATGCCGCAGGTTCACTGGGATTTGCCATAATAAATTCGCGATGGGATGATGGCTATGATGGAGATAAAGATAAGTATCACGGCGCAGGACCAATCTATGTAGGTATACATATAGGATCGGAGTACCATTTCAATGACAGGATTGGAGGATTTCTTGATTTATCAAACAGTGTGTCAACAATTGGCCTGGCTTTTCACTTTAATTAAATGATAAAACCATGAAAAATTTACAATTTGTATATGACTATTTAATGCTGAAAATTTGTTTTTGTAAAACCATAAGGCAATGAAAACAATTACATTAAAGGAAGCAATCATCAGTCTTGTTATTGGAGTTTGCATTTCACCCTCGTGCTATTCCCAGAAATGGGGCGGAAATGTTCCTGTCGTCGAACTGACCAGTTGGTCGGTAAATATTAACGGAGGAGTAACATCATATTTTGGTGATTTGAGCTTGAACGATCTTAATATCGGGACAAAAATAAAACAGGAAAGCGGACCGGCAATGAGCATCATTCTTACCCGGAATATCTACAGGGATGCGATTGGCCTTTCAGGCCAGGTGCTTGCCGGAAAAATTGAAGGGAGAAAAGATGATATTTCCTTTTCATCTGAACTGATTGAATATAACCTTCATGCCCGAATCGATTTTGTCAGGCTATTTATGTCCGGAAAATATAATGCCTTCGGAGTGGTTGGTTACGCAGGTGGAGGACATTTTATATTTAGCACTGAAAAAGTGGAAACTAACGATGGGGCCTTAAAGACTTCAAAGCAGGATACAGAGGTACCTGAATTTGTTATTTTCTTTGGTGGAGGTATTTATTATAAATTAAATTCAAATTTTGGCATTACTGCCGACCTTTCTTTACGCCAATGCCAGAACGACCGGCTGGATGATTATGTAAAGAATGACAATTACGATTATTATACCTATCTCAGTGTAGGAATAAGTTATTACATAAATACGGTAAAGAAAAGTAAAGCCCATATAGCAAATTCAAATTTCCTGTTCAATTCAGTGACTAAACCGGCTCAGTGTGACTAAATGATCCATAGCCGTCTGTCAATTGACGAGGACGGTACTACATAAATTTCCGCATTTATCTAAAAACAACCGACCCCGCGAAATCGCGGGGTCTTTTACTTTGTTGCGGATTAGACGTTTCAGTAAATCTTAATTAACATGCTTTATACTTATTCAATAAGTCATTGGTTGTTATTAATGGAATTAAAAATTTACTGAAATCCTTTATATTAATTATTAGGATGTCACATGCTTTCAATATTACAAAAAACCTACACCTTCCCGGGATAATTTAAACGAAATTAGTCACAGATCTGAGCACATAACAAAGGTTTGGATGTTTAGTACCAATTCAGCTCAAATGTGTGAAAAATGTAACTCTTATCTTAAATTGTGTAATGCTTTCCGGAATTAATAGAATCACCTTTGTTTAGTGAAAATTTTTCACACCTGTTCCGCCAGATGCGGAAATCTAAATTTCAAAAATATGAACACAACAGAAATAAAAGGAAACTGGAATGAGCAGAAAGGCAAGCTCAAGCAGAAATTCGCAAATTTAACTGACAATGACCTGATGTATGAACAAGGCAAGAAAGATGAAATGCTTGGAAAACTTCAAATCAAGTTGGGTAAATCAAAGGAAGAATTGAACAAAATTATTGCAGAGCTTTAATTATGTGCAATTTGTAAAGGTACCGTTTTTCGGAGTTCTCGAAAAACAGTACCTTTTGATTATTAAACATAAATTTTAAAACAATAAAAACTACATAAAACCTATTCAATTCAGTGACTAAACCAGCCTCATTGTGGTTAAACAATCCGCAGCCGTCTGGCAACTAACCAGAACGGTACTACATAAATCTCCGCATCTATCATTAACATGGCTGACCCTGCAACTATCTCGCGGGGTTAGTTTTTATCCCATCTGTTTATTGTTTAAAAATTCAGGGCAGAGTAAGATACTATTAAATAATTTTGGTAAAGATGGTAAGGGTTAAGATGCTGGTTTTGGCTAAGGTTAGGGTAAAGGGATGACACTCCGTTGCCTTAACCTTTTTACTACCCTGGCATCTTAACCTTAACCATGTTCCATTTTTCGGATTTTTAAAGATGAGTTTTAGTGTTCCCAGCGTGATAAGTTAAATGTGTGAATAATGTAACTCTTTTCAATAATTATGTAACGCTTCCGCGATTCAAAAGACTGACCTTTGCTAATGTAATATAAAATTACACCTATCCCGCAGGATGCGGGAAACTTTAAAAAATACAATTATGTCATACTTACTTTATGTTATCGCAGTGATCCTGATTATAGGATGGGCGGTTGGATTTTTTGCTTACAGTGCCGGTGGCATCATTCACATTCTCCTTGTTATTGCAATTATTGCGATACTTTTTGAGATTATCCGGGGAAGAAGAAGAATTTAATTACTGTTTACCCGGAAAAATTGCAGTAAATCAGCAATATCCTCTAAACCTGGTTATATTCAAATTTAATCTTTTAAGTTTTGAATGAAACTTGGTTAAAATCATCGCTATTATTACAATCATTTAAAAATTAAAGTTATGAGTGCAGGAAAAGTATTTTTAGGCGTACTCGCTGGTGCAGCCGCTGGCGCATTATTGGGAATTTTATTCGCCCCGGCCAAAGGTTCGAAAACCAGAAAAAAGATTTCTAAAAAGGGAGAAAAACTGGCAGACGATTTAAAAGAAAAATTCAATGAATTTCTCGACAGCATCTCCGAAAAATATGAAGAGGTAAAGGAAGATGTTTCTGACTTTGCTGAAAAGGGTAAAGCCAAATTCGAAGAAGCCAAAAAGATGTAAAAATTGCCAGGGTCTGCATGGCATTAAGCCCGAATACATGGAAGACAATAAAAAGTTGTTTGAAACTCTTTTGGAAAGAGCTACCGAATTTGGTAAGACAAGTCTTGAGTTAGCAAAACTTAAAACCCTGGAAAAAACATCTGATGTTATTTCCTCATTCATACCCCATTCGGTAGTCTTTATCCTGTTTTCTTCATTCATGCTTTTTATTAACCTGGGATTGGCCTTTTGGATAGGTGAGATTCTTGGAAATACTTTTTTTGGATTTTTTGTTGTTGCGGGTTTTTATGGCATTGCCGCGCTAGTGATATTTTTCATAATGCACAAATGGCTAAAAAAGCATATCTACGAATATTTCATTAAACAATTGCTTAAATAACATCCACATGCAAAAAATAACTTCCAGTACAGAGCTTAAAAATGCAATTCAGTTGTTGGAGGAAGATCAAGCCATTAAGGGACAGCTTTTGAAAGAGCAGGTTTTCATTACCTATGAAAGTCTAAAACCTATTAATCTTTTAAAAACTACGTTGAAAGATTTATCTACTTCACCTTATTTGATCGAAAACATTGTAGGTTCTGCCGTGGGTATAGCTACCGGTTATGCTTCAAAAAAAATAGTAGTAGGTGCATCGGCAGGTATTATTAGAAAACTTTTTGGCACCATCCTGCAATTTGGTATTACAAACCTGGTTGCTCAGCGCCCTGATGCAATTAAGTCATTCGGCCAGTATATCGTTCAACACATTTTTCGCAAAAAAGAAAAGGATTCTGAAAGCCGTGATAGGTAAAGAATTAGAAATTCCATTTTACGCAAAGGCAACCATTTTGTTAGTTGGCGCATTCGCTTTCTTAGCAATAATGTACATCGCCAAGGGCATAATTATTCCTATCGTTTTCGCACTTATTATAGCCATCCTGCTGCACCCTGTAGTAAATTTTTTCGTACGGAAAAAAATAAACAGGGTCGTAGCTATTGTAATTTCCCTGTTACTTACCTTCATAATCATAGCCGCGTTTGGTGCTCTTATAATTTCGCAGGTAAGCCGGTTTACCGAATCGTGGCCTTTATTGGTTGAAAAATTTACCGGGATGCTCAACCAAATCATTACAGAGGCTTCCGAATATTTCGATTTAAACCCGCAGAAAATTCATGACTGGATTTCAAAAACCCAGGGCGAACTACTCAACAAAGGCGCTGCTGCAATCGGTAAAACACTCGTCACCGTAGGCGGTATTGTAGTTGTATTGTTTATAGTTCCCGTTTACATTTTTTTGATATTATTTTACCAACCCCTTTTAATTGATTTTATTCGCAAGGTATTTGGAAAAAACAACCATAGTCAGGTGAATGAAATAGTCACTCAAACTAAAACTGTAATTCAGCGCTATCTTGTAGGACTTATGATAGAAACTGCCATTATTGCAACATTGTATACTACAACACTGTTGATTCTGGGTATTGAATATGCTTTCCTGTTAGGTATTATTGGGGCATTGCTCAACCTCATTCCATACATCGGTGGAATTGTAGGGGTAGCCTTACCCATGATTGTAGCATTGGTCACAAAATCTACTCCATGGTATGCTATATATGTTCTGGCAATCTATTATTTCATTCAAATAATTGACAATAATTACATCGTGCCAAAAATAGTAGCCTCAAGAGTTAAAATCAATGCACTTTTTTCAATTATAGCGGTACTTGTTGGCAATGCCTTATGGGGTATACCCGGCATGTTTCTTTCCATACCGCTTCTTGCTATTGTAAAACTTATTTGTGACCATATTGAACCCTTAAAGCCCTGGGGATTTTTATTGGGAGATACCATGCCCACATTATTAAAAATTAAACCCATCCGGCTGATGCGGTTAAAAAGAAAGTCAACATGATTGAAGTTAATAAATCAGGAGTCCTGTTAGCACCAACACGTTTGGATTTTGAAAACGATGGTGTACTGAATCCCGGTGTAATTCGCATAGGCGACAGTGTTCATATTTTTTACAGGGCGGTACGTAAAGGAAATTATTCAAGTATTGGTTATTGCAGGTTAGATGGTCCGTTGACAATTGCTGAAAGGTGGGATAAGCCCATCATGGTTCCTAAATTCGATTATGAATCGCATGGGGTGGAAGATGCACGTATTGTAAAAATTGATGACCTGTTTTACATGACTTATACGGGTTATGATGGGACAAATGCCCGCGGGGCGCTGGCAACTTCAAAAGATTTGAAAAATTTTACAAAAAAGGGGATCATTGTACCTCCCATAACTTATGCTCAGTTCGTTTTTCTTGCAGAATCTGCAGGTAAAGTAAATCAAAATTATTACCGCAATCATAAGTTTTACTACCAGAAAGCAGATCCCGATAGAAAAATAATGCTGTGGGACAAAAATGTAATTTTCTTTCCCCGGAAAATCAATGGGAACTTAGTGTTTCTTCACCGCATCAGGCCCGGTATTCAAATCGTTTCAGTGAATAACCTAAAGGAGCTCACCAAAGAATTTTGGGAAAAATACTTTCTCCAAATGGAGGAAGATATCGTTATGGATCCCATTTATAAACACGAGTCAAACTATATTGGAGGCGGCTGCCCTCCGATTGAAACTGAACACGGTTGGTTGCTTATTTATCATGGTGTGGAAGAAACTGAGAGAGGCAGGGTATATTCAGCCTGTGCAGCCTTGCTGGATTTAAATGATCCATCATTGGAATTAGCACGACTACCTTATGCATTATTCTCACCAGAATACGAATGGGAACTAATAGGAGAGGTAAATAATGTTGTTTTTCCTACCGGAACTGCATTATTTGGGGACACATTATTTATCTATTATGGAGCCGCAGATAGCCTGATCGCCTGCGCTTCGGTGAAATTATCTGAATTGGTGGCCGAACTGCTAACTTATATCAAGAAAAAATGAAAAATAAAGCTATTCATAGTCCGGTTGATTTTGATAAAAATTATCCAGAGGTTATGCTTGAATCGAAAAATCAAGTAACACACAACATTATTACTGAATATAGTAAACAATATTCTATAAAAGATACTACCCGTAATCTGGCCGAAATTTTGTTTATTACTTCCTATCCGCCAAGAGAATGCGGCATCGCAACCTATTCACAAGACCTGATAAGAGCGCTAAATAATAAATTCCAGGGTTCATTTACAATAAGAGTTTGTGCTTTGGAATCGGGAAATACGAACCTGAAGTACCCTTATGAAGTTAAATACAGGCTGGATACTTCTATTGCTCAAGGGTATCATAAATTAGCCCAATCAATTAACCAGGACGATCGCATTCAAATCGTGGTAATTCAGCATGAGTTTGGTTTTTTTCAGAAACAGGAGGGAGCTTTTATGCAATTCATTTATGAGGTTACAAAACCTGTAGTTATTGTATTCCATACAGTATTACCCAGACCTGATGAGTTCTTAAAAATAAAAGTTCAAAACATCGGAGCTGCCTGTGAGTCAATCGTGGTAATGACCCATATTTCAGCTGGGATTTTAACAACGGATTATGGTTTACCGGAACAAAAAATATCTGTAATTGCACATGGCACCCATTTGGTACCCCATTTAAGCGAAGGTTTTTTGAAAGCGAAATATGGACTTAAAAACCGGAAAGTTCTCACAACCTTTGGATTGCTTAGTTCAGGCAAGAGCATTGAAACCACGATTGAGGCATTGCCTTTGATCATAAAGATATGCCCTGAAGTTGTATTCCTGGTAATAGGTAAGACGCATCCTGAAGTTAAAAAAACAGAAGGAGAAATATACCGGGAAAGCCTTGAAGAAAAAATACAGCAATACAACCTTCAGGATCATGTGTTATTCATTAATAAATACGTGGCTTTACCTGAGTTGCTGGAATATTTGCAGCTGACCGATATTTACCTGTTTACCACCAACGATCCCAATCAGGCCGTGAGTGGCACGTTTGCTTATGCCATGAGTTGTGCCTGTCCCATTATTTCCACCCCAATTCCTCATGCACGCGAAGTGCTGACTGAGGATACCGGAATTATTTTTGATTTTCGCAATTCGAAACAATTGGCTGAAGGAGTAATAAGGTTATTAGATGATGATCCTTTGCGCAGGAATATCAGTTCAAATACTTTGCAAAAAATAGTTTCCACAGTATGGGAAAACTCAGCAGTTGCTCATGCAATCTTACTGGAAAGAATTGCAGGTAATAAAATTACATTACAATATAATCTTCCTGAAATCAACTTGAACCATCTTAAAAGGATGACAACCGGATCCGGGATCATTCAGTTTTCAAAAATCAATCAACCCGATATCAGTTCCGGTTTTACCCTTGATGATAACGCCAGGGCACTGGTGGCCTTGTGTATGAATTTTAAATTGACAGGCGATGAAAAGAATATATTTTACATTCAAAAATATCTCAGTTTTATTAAATTTTGTCTGCAACCTGCCGGAAACTTTTTAAATTATGTAGATAAGGATAACAAATTTACCGATCAAAACAAGACTACAAATTTGGATGATGCAAATGGAAGAGCTGTTTGGGCACTGGGATATTTGGTTTCATTCACAGGTCTGTTACCCGATGAAATCACATCAGAGGCCAAGGTAATCATTCAAAAAACAATACCTCGCTTAGAAATGATGCATTCCACACGAGCAATGGCCTTTGCTATAAAAGGTTTGTATTACTATCATAAAACGGTAATATTGTCCGAACACATTATCCTGATCAAAACACTCGCAGACCGTTTGGTTCAGATGTACAGACATGAATCGTCCGAAAAATGGGAATGGTTTGAGGGTTATCTCACCTATGCCAACAGTATTTTACCTGAAGCAATGTTATACGCATGGTTGTTGACAGGAGAAACTGTTTATAAAGACATTGCCAGATCATCATTTAATTTTCTTTTGTCGCAAATATTTAATGCAAACGGGATTGAAGTAATTTCCAATAAAAACTGGCTGCAAAAAGGAGAAGAAGCCGGTAGCTTCGGTGAGCAACCCATTGATGTCGCCTATACCATTATGACATTAAGTATTTTTTACGATGTATTAAAAGATGACGATTATTATACAAAAATGGTCACTGCATTCAATTGGTTTTTAGGAGACAACCGACTACATCAAATCATATACAATCCTTGTACAGGAGGATGTTACGACGGGCTGGAAGAATCGCATGTGAACCTTAATCAGGGAGCAGAATCTACAGTAAGTTACCTGATGGCAAGATTAACTATGGAAAAGTACAGGGTTTCAAATCAGCCATTCAAAGCTAAACTACGAAATCATATCAGGTTGCATACAAAACAGGGAAAATTAATTTACTCAACTGATGATAAAAAGTAGGCAAACCTTTTAAATTTATTCGAAATGACTAACAGGGATAGGAAGCGCTTAAGTAAGGTGTGAATGATGTAACTTTTTTCATAAATTGTGTAATGTTTTCCGAAACCATTTGAATTATTTTTATCCGAATATTTGAACCGTATATAATTGAGTGAAGTAAATCTACAAATAATGAAAAATATATTTTATGTCACTACATTACTACTGATTTTAATTTGGGCCATTGTTTTTTTGGTGTTAACTCATTCAGAATTGTCCACATGCTACTTTTATTAGCTAGATTTTTTTTAATCATCGGGATTATTTTTAATGGGGAATTATCAAGAAAATGGTGAGTATATAAGAGTCGGGTTTTAGGTGAAAATATTAGGTAATTGATTAATATTCACTTGTAATACTATTATGGTATGGAATTAATTATGCTCCAGAAAAACTGGGACGAACTTATTATTAAGTTAAGGAAAAAATATCCTCAATTAACAGATGCTGATTTACAGCATAATGTGGGTAAGGAAGAAGGTATGTTGAGAATGATAGAATATAAGCTAAGTAAAACGAAATTGGAGATGCAGGAAATAATTGCTGGTATAGGTTACTCTTCCGATACCTATTTACTCATAAAAAAAAGGAAATTGAAATGAGCTATTTGTGTTTAATAATTTCAACAG
>Ga0105090_10000270_pt1 | contig 24025 bp, 25 predicted proteins | sample PPLLak3March2015_FD_79110 | JGI IMG/M metagenome (GOLD analysis project Ga0105090, IMG submission 79110) | Freshwater sediment microbial communities from Prairie Pothole Lake near Jamestown, North Dakota, USA - PPLs Lake P7 Core (1) Depth... | ecosystem: Environmental > Aquatic > Freshwater >...
GCAGGGCCGGCGAACTTGGGAGTGGCTGCGACTCGTTAGCCGCAGGCCCGCTCGCGGGAGCAGCCACCGGCGCTCCGGCCCACCATTATCTCTCGCAGCCACCGGCGCCCCTACCCGCACCCCTGCTTCGCAGCACCGAGTCCGGGGCGCCCCTTCTCTTTGCTTACTTTCTCTTGGCGAGCAAGAAAAGTAACTAGCCGCCGGGCTACCCCCGGCGACTTTGAACTTAAATCACACCATCAACCACGTCGCCAGGTAGTCCCGGCCGCACTATCTTCCAAAATCACACCGGCAGCCTTCAACTCATCCCGAATCCGGTCCGCCTCAGAAAACTGCTTCGCCTTCTTCGCCGCAGCCCGCGCCACAATCGCAGCCTCAATCCGCTCGGGCGTCCAATCCCCCTGCGTAACCCCGGCCTGCAAAAACGTCTCCGGCTCACGCTGCAACAGCCCTAACAATCCGGCCAGCGATTTCAGCAGACCGGCATCCATCGGTGAACGCGACTTGTTGACCTCATTCGCCAGATCAAACAACACCGCCACCGCCTCCGGCGTATTGAAATCATCATCCAGCGCCGCCTTGAATCGCGCAGCGTAAGCATTGCCCCAATCAACAGCACCAGGAACCGCCGCAACACCTTTCAAGGCAGTGTAGAGCCGGCTCAGCGCCTGCTTCGCATCATCCAGATGCGCATCGGAATAATTCAGCGGGCTGCGGTATTGCGCACGGATGATGAAAAACCGCACAACTTCCGGATCAAACCTGGCAAGGATTTCACGAACGGTGAAAAAATTACCCAGCGACTTCGACATTTTTTCGTTGTCGACGCGCACAAAACCGTTGTGCATCCAGTAATTGACAAAGGTGCCACCGTGCGCGCCCTCGGACTGTGCGATCTCGTTTTCGTGGTGCGGGAACTGCAGATCCTGGCCGCCGCCGTGGATGTCGAAGTGTTTGCCGAGCAACGCACCCGACATCACCGAACACTCGATGTGCCAGCCGGGACGGCCGGCGCCCCAGGGCGATTCCCAGGCCGGTTCGCCTGGTTTGGCGCGTTTCCACAACACAAAATCCAGCGGGTCCTGCTTCGCATCTGTCACCGCGACGCGTTCGCCGGCACGCAGGTCTTCCAGCGATTTGCCGGACAATTTGCCGTAACCGTCGAATTTGCGCACCGCATAGTTCACATCACCGTCGGTGGCCTGGTAGGCATAACCACGGCTCTGCAGCAGGTTGATCATGTCGAGCATGCCCGGCACGTATTCGGTGGCACGCGGCTCGGCGTCAGGTTTTTGCACCCCCAGCGCCGCGGCATCCTCGTCCATGGCAAGGATGAAACGTTCGGTCAACGCTGTTGTCGACTCCTTGTTGTCCTGAGCACGTTTGATGATCTTGTCGTCGATGTCGGTAATGTTGCGCACATAGGTGACGTCATAGCCCGAGGCACGCAACCAGCGCTGCACCACGTCAAAAATCACCATCACACGGGCGTGCCCGAGATGGCAATAGTCGTATACGGTCATCCCGCAGACATACATGCGGACCTTGCCGGGGACCAGGGGGGTGAAAACCTGCTTGTCCCGTGCCAGGGTGTTATAGATTTTGAGCATTTTCAGGTCGTAGAAAAAGCTAGGAGCGGGCGCGTGGGGAACCCCCCGAGGGGACTTCCTTCGGGGCGCGTAGTGACCAAGCGCACACGCTTACAAGAGGCTGATTTAATGAGTGTCGGCAAATCTTGACCCGTTGACAATGGCCGTAGTTTGGATTTTTTAACAAGTTATCAGGTTGTCGGATGCCCCGGAATCCGCATATCTGCGGCCCGCCGGCCACCGGAATCTGGAGTGGAGTCGCGGAGCTGTGAATCCCGCAAAAAGAGAAATTTGAATTAGTGATTGTTCTTGGTAAAATCCCGAAGATTCAAGGACTAATGTCATTGTCTTCAACTTGACTGCGGTTTTAACAATGACTAACAATGACCATCGGAATCATAGCACGATGACTTTCAAACCGGCCGCCGCCCGCCTCGCCACCATTCTCTTATGCATGGGGCTCACCGTCCCGGTGCTGGCGCAGACTGACGATCTGCAGGAGGCTCAGCAGTTACTGAAACAGGGGCAGACCGATCGCGCGATGGATCGCGTCGAGCAGTACCTGAAAACAAAACCCAAGGATGCACGCGGCCGATTCCTGCGCGGTATCCTGCTCACCGAGCAGAACAAGCCCATTGAAGCCATCCGCGTATTTACTGAACTGACACAGGACTATCCGGAACTGCCTGAACCGTACAACAACCTCGCGGTGCTGTACGCCTCGCAGGGCCAGTACGACAAGGCGCGGGCCTCGCTGGAAATGGCCATCCGCACCCACCCGAGTTACGCCACGGCGCACGAAAACCTCGGCGACATCTATGCCAAGATGGCCAGCCAGGCCTATGACAAAGCGCTGCAACTCGACAAGGGCAACCAGGCGGCACAGACCAAGCTCAACCTGATCAAGGACCTGTTCACAGGCGGCACACGCCCGCCCAAGGTCGCACTGGCGCAAACTGCTCCAAAAACTGCGCCGGCACCTGCGGCCCGTCCGATCACCCCTGCTCCGGCAGCACCAGCCCCTCAACTGACCACACCGAAAGCCGCGCCCGTCGTTGTCACCAAGGAACAGGTCAAGGAACCCGCGAAAGAACCGGCAAAAACTCCGGTCGCCGCCAGCCCCAGTCCTGAAGCCGTACTCAAAGCTGTCGACAGCTGGGCCGCCGCCTGGGCCGGCAACGATGTCGATGCTTATCTGGCGGGTTACGCACCAGGCTTCAAGACCCCGGATGGCGAATCGCGCAAGGAATGGGAAAACGAACGCAAGGCGAGAATTGCCAAACCGCGCAAAATAGAGCTCCGCATCGAATCGCCGAAAGTCACTTTTAATGAGGCGAACCGCGCCACGGTCACATTCCGCCAGCATTACCGCTCCAACTCCTTCAAGGCCATTACCAGCAAAACACTGGTCATGGTCAAGTCGGGCAGCCAATGGCTGATCCAGGAAGAAATAGTCGGCGGATGACCCGCCCCCTGCTCGCCTGCGCGCTGGTCACGGCCATTGCCGCCACCGTGCTGACGCCATCCTCCACAACACTTGCCCTTGGCAACCGCCCTTTGTCATCCGGTTCGGGTAGCCTGCTCGGCCCCGCCAGCGGCGGCACCCTCGGCGCGCCGGAAGCACTGCTGGCGCAAACGCTTCTTGCGATCGCCAGCTCCCAGTTCGACATCGCGCTGACGGAAATCGACAAGGTGCTGCTGCAAAATCCCAATTTCCGCCTGGCACACCTGATCAAGGGCGACCTGCTTATGGCGCGTGCGCGCCCGATCAGCAGCATCGGCAGCGCATCCGATGCGCCGATGGAACGTATCGCCGACCTGCGCGATGAAGCGCGGGCACGACTGGTGCGCCACAAACAGGAACGCCCGGGCAACCGGGTGCCGCGTGCCCTGCTTCAGCTCGATCCTGCGCAGAAATATGCCTTCGTTGTCGACACATCGAAATACACGCTGTATGTGTTCGAAAACGACAAGGGCACGCCGCGTTACATCGCGGATTACTACACCACCATCGGCCGCAACGGCATTGAAAAGCTGCGCGAAGGCGACAAAAAAACACCGCTGGGCGTGTACCACGTCACCGGCAACCTGCCGCGCGATCAGCTCAGCAAAACCTATGGCTCGCAAAGTGCGCTTTATGGCGACGGCGCATTCCCGATCAACTATCCCAACGAATGGGACCGCCGCCGCGGCCGCAACGGCCACGGCATCTGGCTGCACGGCGTGCCCTTCGACACCTACAGCCGGCCGCCGCGCGCCAGCGACGGTTGCGTCGCACTGACCAATGAAGACCTGCAGGCCATTTCCAAACATGTGCAGGTCGGTCTGACGCCGGTGATCATTGCGCAGGACGTGGAGTGGGTGGAAGCCGGCAGTGCAAAAACCACGCGCGACGCCCTGCAACAGTCCATTGAAATCTGGCGCCGTGACTGGGAAAGCCGCGACTCCGAACAGTACCTGCAGCATTACTCGACAAATTTCGCCTCGGGCAAGCAGGACCTCGCGGCCTGGGCGGCACAGAAACGCAGCGTCAATGCCGGCAAGTCCTGGATCAAGGTCAAAGTCGACCAGGTCAGCATGTTCCTGTATCCGGGTGATGAAAATCTGGCCGTTGTGACCTTCGAGCAGGATTACGCCAGCAGCAACATCAGCAACAAGATGCGTAAACGCCAATACTGGCAACTCGAAAAAGGTGGTTGGCGCATTGTCCACGAAGGCGCCGCCTGAAACCCCAGAAGTTTAATAAGTAATTGATTTTATTGAGAAAATTATGATCCGCTTATTTGCCCCCTCATTTGCCCGCTCCTTTACCACTTTACTGCCGCTGTTGTTCGCCCTGGTGGTTTCCCCCGCCGCCCTCGCTGCCAACCCCAAGGTGGAAATCAAAACCACGCTGGGTGCCGTGGTCATCGAACTGTACCCGGAGAACGCGCCGAAAACAGTCGAAAATTTTCTGCAGTACGTCAAAGACGGTTTTTATGACGGCACGATTTTCCACCGCGTGATTCCCGGCTTCATGGCCCAGGGGGGCGGCTTCACGCCGAATTACCAGCAAAAGGCCGTGCGCCCCGCGATCCGCAACGAAGCCGGCAACGGCCTCCGGAACGCCATCGGCACAGTAGCCATGGCACGCACTGCGGATCCGCATTCGGCGACAGCCCAGTTTTTCATCAATGTCAGCGAAAACGATTTCCTCGATTTCAAATCCCCGGATGACAAAGGTTACGGTTACACCGTGTTTGCCCGCGTGACCTCCGGCATGGACGTGGTGCAGAAAATGCTGCAGATACCGACTGCAACGGTCGGTCCGCACCAGAACGTGCCGCGCCAGCCCATCATCATCGAACGCGCGCGGCTGCTCCCTGATGCCGCCGCAAAGCCCGCAAAAACCAAATAACCCGCAACACAAGGAACTGCCATGATCAAGCTGCACACCAACCACGGCGTTATCTCCCTCGAACTCGATGCGGCGAAAGCACCCGACACCGTCGCCAACTTCACCCAGTACGTGAAGGACGGCCATTACAGCAACACCATTTTCCATCGCGTGATCGACGGCTTCATGATCCAGGGCGGCGGTTTTGAGCCCGGCATGAAACAGAAACCGACGCGCGAGCCGGTGCAGAACGAAGCCAACAACGGCCTGAAAAACGACATCTACACCGTCGCCATGGCACGCACCTCGGCGCCGCATTCGGCGAGCGCGCAGTTTTTCATCAATGTCGGTGACAACGACTTTCTGAACCACACCGCGCCGACCGCCCAAGGCTGGGGTTATTGCGTGTTTGGCAAGGTCGTTGACGGCGCCGACGTCGTCGACAAGATCCGCAAGGTCAAGACCGGCAGCAAGGGTGGTCATCAGGACGTGCCGGTCGAAGACGTGGTCATCGAAAAAGCCGAAGTCGTCTGATTTTGCGGGGCATCATGCCCCGCCCGCCATGCACAACTCGCCGCATAGTCTTTTTGCATCGGATCTGCACCTTGCGGCTGAACGGCCACAGATCATGGCGCAGTTCCTGGCATTCACCACCGACATTGCGCCACAGGCTGCGGCGCTGTACATCCTCGGTGACCTGTTCGAATACTGGGCGGGTGACGACGACAGTGACCCGCTGGGTGTGCAAACTGCTGCGGCGCTGGCCACCCTCGCCGGTCGCGGCACCCGCATCTACCTGATGCAGGGCAACCGCGATGTGCTGATGGCCGGTGCGTTTGCCGCGCGCAGCGGTGCAATGCTGATTGAAGATCCCCTGCTGATCGACCTGCACGGCACGGCGACATTGCTGACCCACGGCGACGCGTTATGCACCGATGATGCCGATTACCAGCAGTTCCGCGCCTATGCCCGGGATGCCGGCAACCAGGCACGTTTCCTTGCCCAGCCACTGACAACCCGGCGCGAGCAGATGCTCGGCATGCGCGCGAAAAGCGAAGCCAGCAAACAGCAAAAAACGGAAACCATCATGGATGTGGCGCCGGCCGCGGTGGAAAACCTGCTGCGGCGCCACGAATATCCACGGCTGATTCACGGCCATACCCACCGCCCGGCGCGGCATGTCCATCAAATCGACGGCCATTCCTGCGAGCGCTGGGTACTCAACGACTGGTATGAACGCGGCGGTTACCTGCGTGTTGACGCCACCGGCTGCACCGCAGTTCGGCTTTAGGGTCCTAGCCCAGCGCCTGGGTAAAGTCCGCGATCAGATCCTCCGTATCCTCGATGCCGATCGACAGCCGGATCAGCGAGTCCGCTATCCCCATCTCCGCTCGCCGCGCCGGCCCCATTTCCCAGTAAATCGTCTGCGCGACCGGAATCGCCAGCGTCCGGTTGTCACCAAGATGGCTGGAGGAGATCACCAGTTGCAGACGGTTGAGAAAATCGAGGCAGTCGATGTTGTCGGCCAGTTCGATGCTCATCAAGGCGCCGTAATTCCTGAACAATTCGCCGGCAAGTTTATGCTGCGGATGGTCTTCGAGTCCGGGGTAGTAAACCTTCGTGACCCTGGGATGATTGGCGAGAAAACGCGCCAGTTGCAGGCAATTGCCGGACGACCGCTCCATGCGCAGTGCCAGCGTCTCGGCGCCCATGGCCAGGCGGTGCGCAGCTTCCGCGGCCAGCGTGGCACCCACATCACGCAGCCCCTTTTTGCGGATTTGCAAAATGCCCCAGTTGGCAGGGTTGGCGGTTTTGTAGTTGTCGTAGATGTTTGGGAAGGATTTCCAGTCGAACAAACCGGTATCGGTCACCGCACCGCCCAGCGCATTGCCATGGCCGCCGATGTATTTCGTCAGGGAATTGATCACCAGGCTGGCCTGCACTTGTTTCGGCCGGAACAGATAAGGTGAGGTCATCGTATTGTCGACAAAATAGATCAGGCCGCGCCGGGCGCACAATTCGCCAATGCGTACCAGATCGGCAATCTGGGTGCGAGGATTTGCGATGGTTTCGACAAACACCATACGGGTATTCGGCCGCAGCGCCTTTTCCACGTTCTCGACGCGGGTGGCATCGACATAACTGATGTCGCAACCGAACTGATCCAGGGTTCCGAACAGGCTGTTGGTGTTGCCAAACAGGAAGGCGCTCGACACCACATGGTCGCCCCCGCGCAGCAGCGCGATGAAGGCCGAGGCAATCGCTGCCATGCCCGTTGAAAAGCAGGCCGTCGCGATGCCGTCCTCCATCTTGCTGATCTTCGACTCCAGCGCTGCCGTGGTGGGATTGCCCTGCCGGCCATAGGCATACCCGGGCATTTCACCCTTGAACACCTTCACCAGATCGCGCGAATCCGGATAACCGAAGGCGACCGCGGTATGCATCGGTTTGAGCACGGAATTATGCTCAATCGGTGATTCCAGATCCGAATGCAGGATCGCTGTCGTGAAGCCATTTTTTGTAAAACCGTTTTTCATGTTCTTGCTCCATCAAATAAAAAACCCGGCCAGCTAGCGCGGACCGGGTTCTTCCGTCGCTTTAGCGGCATTTTTAACGCGCCCGCAAGCTGTTCTTCAAATCGGCGCAAAAGGGAGATTACCGCAGGCCCGCAGCCGGCGTCAAACCGGGCCTTATTGGCCACCCCCTTTGGCCACTCCTGCGGACACCAATCCGGCCATGGCCTGTGCCTGTGGGTCGGCGATCTGCATCAAGCCGTTTGTAACACCTGCACGATCAGCCTCCGCCCGGTTCTGGCTGACCTTCCATTTACCTTCAATGCGGCTGATCGGAATTTCGATGCCGACGATGGCTCCCAGCATGCGCTCGATGTAATCCGCAGGCGCGTCTGTGACTTCCCAGGGCTGCGCCCTGCCGGCCTCCTGCTGCTGCGTCAAACGCGAAACAAGATCACGCAGCCAGTCGCGGTCATCATGGACCAGCAGCGGTCCGCGGGCATGCACTATGGCGTAGTTCCAGGTCGGCACCACTTTGCCGCTCGCGCGTTTTTCCGGGTACCAGGACGGCGTGACATAGACCTGCGGCCCCTGAAAAACCGCCAGCGCCTCATTTTCATGCAACTGACGCCACAGCGGATTGGCGCGGGCCACATGGCCGCGCAATGTACCCTGCGGCGAGGGCACAGGGTCGATCAGCAAAGGCAGATGATTGGCTTCGAGATTTCCGCCGGCACTGGTGACCAGCACGGCCAGCGGATGCGTGCGGATCAGCGCATGCATCACATCGATACGTTCCTCGCGAAACGCGGCAACCTGGTACATGGCGGAGGAATGACGGCCTGCTCGCGCAGCTTAATCGACCAGTTCCAGGCCGAGGTCGAGTTGCGTCGCCGCCGTCGCGGCGTCAGCCCTGGTGCTGTCGCGACGCTGCGCCTCGACACCGTCCAGATAGGCCTGGGTCACGTCCCCCGTGATGTACTGGCCGCTGAAGCAGGAAGCCTCAAAATTGGTGACCGCAGGATTGACGCTGCGCACGTCGCCGATCAGCGCATCGAGTTCCTGGTAAATCAGCGCATCGCAGCCGATCTCGCGGGCGATTTCCTCGTCGGAGCGGCCGCTGGCGATGAGTTCGTCACGGCTTGGCATGTCGATGCCGTACACATTGGCATATCGCACCGGCGGCGCGGCCGACGCAAAATAGACTTTGCGCGCACCCGCATCACGGGCCATCTGCACAATCTCCCGGCTGGTTGTGCCGCGCACGATCGAATCATCGACCAGCAGCACATTTTTTCCACGGAATTCCATGCCGATCGCATTCAGTTTCTGCCGCACCGATTTTTTGCGCGTCGCCTGGCCGGGCATGATGAAGGTGCGTCCGATATAACGGTTCTTGATGAACCCCTCGCGATATCCGAGGTTCAGATGCTTCGACAACTGCATCGCGGAGGGCCGGCTGGAATCGGGGATCGGGATCACCACATCGATGTCGAGATTGGCGAAGTCTTTCTCGATTTTTCGGCCCAGGCTTTCGCCCATGCGCAAACGGGTCTCGTACACCGAAATGCCGTCAATCACCGAATCCGGGCGCGCCAGGTAAACGAACTCGAACAGGCAGGGATTCAGCGACGGATTTGCCGCGCACTGCTGGCTGTAGAAATTGCCGTCAAGATCAATGAATATCGCCTCGCCCGGCGCCACGTCGCGGATCATCTGGTAACCAAGGCCGTCGAGCGCCACGCTTTCGGAGGCCACCATGTATTCACGGCCCTGTGGTGTATCGGCCTTGCCGAACACCAGCGGGCGGATGCCGAAGGGATCACGGAATGCGAGCAGGCCGTACCCGGCGATCATCGCCACCACCGCATACGCGCCGCGGCAGCGCCGGTGCACACCTGACACCGCGGCGAATATCGTCGCCGGATCCAGCTTGTAATTGGTCGCGTTTGCAGCCAGTTCATGCGCCAGCACGTTCAACAGCACTTCCGAATCGGACTCGGTATTGACGTGGCGCAGGTCGAGACGGAACAAGTCGTTTTTCAGCTGTTCCGAGTTGGTCAGGTTGCCGTTGTGGCCGAGTACGATGCCGAAAGGCGAGTTCACATAAAAGGGTTGCGACTCGGCCGCCGAAAACGCCGAACCTGCCGTCGGGTAACGCGTGTGGCCGATACCGGCAAAACCGGCGAGGCTGCGCATGTTGCGGGTGCGGAATACGTCGCGCACCATGCCGCCGCCCTTGTGCATATGGAAACTCGAACCGTCCGCAGTGACGATGCCGGCGGCGTCCTGACCGCGATGTTGCAGCACCAGCAAGCCGTCATAAAGCACCTGATTGACGGGACTGCGGGCGACTACTCCGACGATTCCGCACATGGCGTTTCCTTAGATCCTAGCCTCAGCGATACCGGATGTGCTGACTCACCGCGAGCGGCAACCAGCTCTTGACCACAATCGCAACACTTTCCATCAGCGGGCGCAACGCCGCCTCGCGCCAGAACGGCTGGCTTGGCAACGCTGTCGCGCCGGCCAGCAATACCAGAATCATCACTACCGCAACGCCGCGCACGAGACCGAATACGGCGCCCAGCAGGCGGTCTTCCACGCTCAGCCCGGCGCTCTTGACCAGCTGTGACACGGCCATGGCAACCAGACTCATCGTGAGCAGCACCACGAAAAACACCACGGCAAACCCGGCGATCTGGCGGAGTTCCTCGCTGGGAATTTCCTCCGGCATGACTGCAGCCAGTTCACCGCCGAACAGCCAGGCGATGCCGAACGCGACAGCCCATGCTGCAAGGGCAAGGACTTCCCGCACCAATCCACGAATGACACCGAGCAGAACCGAAAAAAAGATAATGGCGAGTACTGCATAATCAAGCAGGGTCATCGCTTATTTGGGAATCACCTTGCCATCGAGCTGCAGGCGCTGCAGCGACGGGCGCGCCTTCTCTGCAGCTTCGCGGCTGGCATACGGACCGACACGCACACGCGTCACCGGCCCGGTCGCAGTCTGCACGACTTCGGTATAAGCCTTGAGCCCGGCGCCGGCGATTTTTGCCTGCAGTTCTTTTGCCCTGGCGGCATCCGACAGCGCAGCGACTTGGATCACGAAAGCACCGCTGGCCTTGACTTTTGCGGCACTCTCCGCCTTGGCCACCGGTTTTACCGTTGCGGCTGCAGCCTGAGGTTTCAGCGCGGCCTTGGTTTCAACTTCCTTGGTTTCAACTTCCTTATTTTCTACTTTAGGTTCAGCTTTGGTGATGGCTGCAGGCTCCGGCTTGATTTCGGGCTTGGGTTCAGCTTTGACTTCCGCTTTAGGCAGCGCAGGTTCTGTCATAGCAGGTGCCGCTGCGATCGCCGGTTTTTCCGCAGGCTTCAGCGGTGTCGGCTTGGACGACAACACACCAGCTTCCGGCGACGGAATCTGGATATCGATGTTTTGGGTAGCCGGTTTGGGCTCGGAATCAAGGATCATCGGCAGCACGACCGCTACCGCAGTCACCAGCACTATCGCGCCGACCAGACGGCGGCGTGCACGCTTCTTCAGCTGGAGTTCTTCGTCGCTAACGTTTCTCGCCATTCCTGATACGCCGTAAGCGAATTAACCTATTGATTTTAAACGGTTTTTACCGATCCCGGCGAGCGCGGACTGCAGTCACGGCGGCGGCCACGGTAAGAAACGATCCGAAGGCCAAAATTCTATCACCATCTCCTGCCATCTGATACGCACGATCACAGGCTTCTGAAATATTTGCGCATGCCGTAATGGGTACAGTCACACCGGCTGCACGCATATGCCGCTCCAGTTCCGCGACTGGCAACCCCCGCGCGCCTTCCAGAGGCGCCACCAGCCAGTGATCAACATGCCCGCGCAATGCCCGCGCCACGCCACTGACATCCTTGTCCTTCAGCATTGAAAACACCGCCAGCGTATTGCGGTAACCCGTCATCTGCGCAAGGTTGTCAGCCAGCGCCGCGGCGGCATGCGGGTTGTGCGCCACATCGAGGATCATCGTCGGTCGTCCGGGTAAAGCCTGGAAACGTCCGGGATTTTCAACCCGCACCAAGCCGTCACGAATGTTGCCTGTAGTGATTGGCAATCTTCCGCGCAAGGTATCCAGCGCTGCGATGCACGCACTGGCATTGGACAACTGGAAGGTGCCACGCAAGGCCGGCAAAGGCAGGCCGTGGCGATCTCCGCCGGGTCCGCGATAAGCCCATTGCTGCGGCTGGGCCTGGTAACTGAAATCGCGTCCAATCAGCAACAATTCAGCGCCGATGAGGGTGGCGTAAGCCGTGACGCTTGCCGGTGTTTCGGCGTCGGCGCAGATCGCCGGGTGGCCAGCACGGAAAATATGCGCCTTCTCAAAACCAATGGCTTCGCGCGTATCCCCCAGATAATCCATGTGATCGAGGCCGACACTCATCAGCAAGGCTACGTCCGCATCGAAGGCATTAACCGCATCCAGGCGGCCGCCCAGTCCGACTTCGAGTATCGCCACATCGACCTTGTTTTGACAGAACAACCATACCGCTGCCAGCGTGCCGAATTCAAAATAAGTCAGTTGGACATCACTGGTTACGCGTGCCTGCTCAACCGCGGCAAAGGCACGCACCAGATCAGCATTACCGGCTTCCCTGTTATTGATACGTACACGTTCGTTGTAACGCAGCAGATGTGGCGAGGTATAGGTGCCAACGCGATAACCGGCGCAGCCGAGCACAGCATCCAGCATCATGCACGCGGATCCCTTGCCGTTGGTGCCGCCGACGGTGATCAGGGGAAACACGAGCTCAAGCCCCAGCACGTCGCGCACCACGTTGACACGATCCAGTCCGAGGGCAATGGACTGCGGATGCTGGCGCTCGATGTATTCCAGCCAGCCGGCCAGCGTGGTTGGCAAGGTTAAGACGACGGCGCCGGCGACTTCAACATCAGTGCCAGCAGCCGCGCCAGAGTGTCGCGCATCTGGCGGCGATCGACGATCATGTCCAGTGCGCCCTTCTGCATCAGAAACTCGGCCCGCTGAAATCCCTCGGGCAGCGTTTCGCGCACCGTCTGCTCAATCACCCGCGGCCCGGCGAAACCGATCAGCGCATTGGGTTCGGCAACGACGACATCGCCAATCATCGCAAAACTCGCGGACACCCCGCCCATGGTCGGATCGGTCAGCACCGAGATGAACGGCAGGCGGTCGTCGGCGAGGCGTGTCAGCGCAGCACAGGTCTTCGCCATCTGCATCAGTGAAAAAAGGCCTTCCTGCATGCGCGCGCCGCCGGTCGCAGTGAAACAGATGAACGGCAGACGCTGCTCGACGCAGACCTGCACACCACGGACAAAACGCTCACCGACAACAGAACCCATCGACCCGCCGAGAAATCCGAATTCGAATGCCGCGGTAACCACAGGGATTTCGTGAATCGCCCCCTGCATCACCACCAGCGCATCCTCTTCGCCGGTTTCAGTGCGCGCTTCAGACAGCCGGTCGATGTAGCGTTTACTGTCGCGGAATTTCAGGCTGTCCACCGGCGTCACTTCAACGCCGATCTCGTAGCGCCCTTCCATGTCGAGCAGCCAGTCCAGACGTTCGCGTGCGGAAATGCGATTGTGGTGGTTGCACTTCGGGCAGACGAACAGGTTTTTCTCGAGGTCCGTGCGATACAGCACGGCCTCGCAGGAATCACATTTGCTCCACAGCCCTTCCGGGACTGCTTTTTTGATGCTGCCGGCGTCGCGCTTGATGCGCGGCGGCAAGAGTTTCTGCAGCCAGCTCATGCCGCCGCCTCCGACAGCATTTCTTTTTTAATACCAGCATATTGTCGGCGGCCAACGGCAATCGCCTGACTGCCGACCCCCCTGCGGGGGGCCCTCGTCAGGTGGCTCATGCCGCCATTCCCTTTTTCACGTCGCGATCCATCGCAGTCCGAATGCCGCTCATGAATGTACGTGCGCGGTTAACGGCATCCTGCGGTGCAGCCTCGATTTCCTGCACCAGCCGGCTGCCGATCACCACGGCATCGGCAATCTGCGCAATGCTGTACGCCGTTTCGCCATCGCGAATGCCGAAACCAACACCGACCGGCAGTTTGGTGTGGCTGCGAATACGCGCCAAGCGCTGCGCCACGTCGGCAACATCAATGTTTGCCGCACCAGTGACACCTTTGAGCGATACGTAATACAGATAACCGCGACCCAGCTCGGCAACCTGCTTCAGGCGCGCGTCGGAGGTGGTCGGCGACAGCAGGAATATCGTGTCCAGACCGGCCCCGTCCAGCGTGGCAACCAGCTGCTCCGCTTCTTCAGGTGGGTAATCGACCACCACGACACCATCGACGCCGGCGGCTTTGGCGGACTTCACAAAGTTGTCAGACCCCATCGCCTCAATCGGATTCGCGTAACCCATCAGCACGACCGGTGTTTCGCCATTGGTCTTGCGGAACTCTGCCACCCAGCCAATCACATCGCGCAGCGACACACCGTGTTTCAGTGCACGTTCGCTGGCGCGCTGAATCACCGGACCGTCGGCCATCGGATCCGAAAACGGCACACCCAGCTCGATAATGTCGGCACCGCCAGCCACCAGCGCATGCATCAAAGGCACGCAGCTGGCGGGATCGGGGTCGCCGGCAGTGATGAAGGGGATCAGGGCTTTGCGCCCTTCTTTGGTAAGCCGTGCGAAGGTGGCGGCAATACGTGACATCTGCAGACTCTCGTGATGCTTCAGAATTTGAGACCGGACTTCTCGGCGACGGTATGCATGTCCTTGTCACCACGCCCGGAGAGATTGACCAGCAGTATCTGGTCGCGGCGCATGCGCGGTGCGATTTTCGCCGCATAGGCCAGCGCATGGCTGGATTCCAGCGCGGGAATGATGCCCTCGAGCCGGCACAGTTTGTGGAAAGCCTCAAGCGCCTCGTCATCGGTCACCGCCACGTACTCGGCGCGACCACTGTCCTTCAGCCAGGCGTGTTCGGGGCCGACGCCGGGATAATCGAGGCCCGCGGAAATCGAATGGGTTTCGATGATCTGGCCGTTGTCATCCTGCAGCAGGTATGTACGGTTGCCATGCAGCACACCGGCGCGGCCGGCGCACAGCGTCGCCGAATGTTTGCCGGTTTCCAGCCCGTGTCCTGCGGCCTCGACTCCGATGAGGCGTACGGATTCATCCGGAATAAAGGCGTGAAAAATGCCGATGGCGTTGGAACCGCCGCCGACGCAGGCCAGCACCGCATCCGGCTGGCGCCCCGTCATCTCCGGCACCTGCTCACGCGCCTCGCGGCCGATCACCGACTGGAAATCCCGCACCATCATCGGATAAGGATGCGGTCCGGCCACGGTGCCGATGATGTAGAAGGTGTTCTCGACGTTGGTCACCCAGTCGCGCATGGCCTCGTTCAGCGCATCCTTCAGCGTCTTCGAGCCGGATTCCACCGGCACTACGGTTGCGCCCAGCAGTTTCATTCGATAGACATTCTGCGCCTGGCGCTTGACGTCTTCCGAGCCCATGTAGACCACACACTCCATTCCGTAACGTGCGGCAATGGTCGCGGTGGCGACGCCGTGCTGGCCGGCCCCCGTCTCGGCAATCACCCGCGGCTTGCCCAGATGACGGGCCAGCAGCGCCTGGCCGATGACGTTGTTGATCTTGTGCGCGCCGGTATGGTTCAGGTCTTCGCGTTTCAGATACACCTGCGCACCGCCGAAATGGTCAGACCAGCGCCGCGCGTGGTAAACCGGGCTCGGCCGGCCGACATAGTGTTTCAGTTCGTATTCGTATTCTGCGACAAACGCCGGATCGTCCTTGTAGCGGGCATAGGCCGCCTTCAGTTCATCCAGCGCGGATATCAAGGTTTCTGAAACGAACACACCGCCGTAAGGCCCGAAATGGCCCTTGGCATCCGGCAAGTCATATACCCGCATTGCGCACTCCAGTCATGAACGCTTCCATTTTCCGGACATCCTTGATGCCCTTCGCCGATTCCACGCCACTCGACACGTCCACAGCCCAGGGCCGCACATGCCGCACTGCCTGCTCTACGTTGTCAGGATTGAGTCCGCCGGACAGAACCACGGGCGTCGGCAAATCGCGGGGAATCAGCGACCAGTCAAACACGGTGCCGGTACCGCCACGCGCGCCTTCGACCCAGGCATCCAGCAAGAGGCCCTTGGCCGCACGAAATTCGTGTGCGTATTGTAACAAATCGGTTCCTGCCCTGACCCGCACTGCGCGCAGGTACGGCAGGGCAAATCCACCGCAGAATTCCGCCGTTTCGTCACCGTGGAACTGCAGCAGCTGCACCGGCGCCTCGTCCAGGACAGCGTCAACTTCAGCAGCATCCGCATTAACGAACAGTCCCACCGTCATCACAAACGGCGGCAGCGCATCAATGATGATGCGCGCCTGCGCCGGCGTCACCGCACGCGGGCTGCCGGCATAAAACACCAGGCCGATGGCGTGCGCGCCCAGCCGCGCCGCTGCCAGTGCGTCTTCGACGCGAGTGATACCGCAGATTTTGACGCGTGTAATCATGTCCCTCACTCGATCACGGCATGCGCCAGTTGCGGCGCACGCAGCCGCGGCACTGGCAATGCCCATTGGTTTTCGTATTCAACCTGCATCAGATACAGGCCCGAGGCCTCAAAAGTCGGCGCCGCCTTCGCCCGGTCACGCCCCTGCAGCACCTTCTCCAGCCACTGCGGCGCATGTTTACCCTTGCCGACATAGACCAGGCTGCCGACCAGGTTTCGCACCATGTGGTGCAGGAAGGCATTGGCGCGAAATCCGAAAACCACATACGGCCCGACCTGCTCGACGCTTACTTCGTGCAGCGTCCTCACCGGCGACTGTGCCTGGCACTCGGCGGCACGAAAAGCGCTGAAATCATGTTCGCCGACCAGACAGGCTGCGGCAGCACGCATCTGTGCAATGTCCAGCGGCATATGAAACCAGCCGACGCGGCCGTGGTCAGCGGCTGGACGCACAGCAGTGTTGAGCAGCACATAGCGATAAATACGCGCACGCGCCGAAAACCGCGCATGAAATTCTTCAGCCACCGGCTGCGCCCAAGTCACCGCCATCGCCGGCGGCAGCAGCGCATTGACGCCGCGAATCCAGGCACTCAGCGGCCGCTCGACCGCACAATCAAAATGCACGACCTGGCCCAGTGCATGCACGCCGGCGTCAGTGCGGCCGGCGCAGATGGTCGCCACCGGAACACCAGCAATCGTCGCCAGCCCCGCTTCCAGGCGATCCTGCACTGCACAACCCGACGGCTGGGTCTGCCAGCCGCAGAAACCGTTACCGTCATATTCGATGCCGAGCGCCATTCTCATGGGCTTGAGCCTCCGGTTCTTTCAGTCAACCCGGCGCAGAAAAACAAACCGCGGCAGGAGCGCTGCCGCGGTTCATGATCACGCCGGGCAATGCGGCTAGCCGAGCGTATTGAGCAGTTTCTGCGCCTGGTCCTTTTGATCGCCGTCGCCTTCTTTCAGCACTTCCTGCAGGATTTCCCGGGCACCGTCGTTGTCACCCATTTCCTGGTAAGCCTTGGCCAGATCAAATTTCTGCTGAACGTCGTACCAGTGGCCGTCCTTGCCTTCGGCAACTCCAGCCGTTGTGACAGGCTCATCCAGGTTGATGTTCAGGTCACCGACATCGATTTTGAAATCAAGCCCGGTATTCGTGACCGAATCGGCGGGGACAGCCGGCGCCGCAGGGGCATCCACCGGTGGCAACTCAAAGTTGAAATCAATGCTGCTGGCTTCAGCCGGCGGCGCCACAGGTGCAATATCAGTTAGTGTGCCGGCATCCAGGTTGAAATCCGGCTCGGCAGGAGGGACACTGGCATCAGCAGCTGCGGCTAATTCCTGCATGCCACCCATTTCCGTAGTCTGACCGGCCGGATCCGCATCCAGCGCAATATCCGGCGTGCCAGCAGTATCACCACCCAGATCAAAATCAAGATCAGTGCCTGTGGGGCTGTCGTCGGCTATGGGGAACGGCGCGGCATCCCTGCCGGCTTCGTACAGCGGATTGGCAGGATCCAGCACGTAACCCAGTGCGGCAACTTTTAACCAGTTGTCACCGGCACCGCCAGTCAGCCCGTACATCGAATCAGCCACCCCAGCGAACGCCGCAGAATCCTTGCGCGCCGCATACACTTCCGCCAGTTTCACCTGCACGTCTTCACGCGCCGGATCGCGGCTCATTGCCTCTTTCAAGATTTCTTCGGCTTGTCCGTCACGACCGTAGGCAATATAAACCTCGGCTTCAGCCACCGGATCGACATCTTCAGAAGCCGGCACGGCAGCCATCACCGTGGTATCAGACATGGACATTTCAGCAGCGCCACCAGCAGCGGCCGCACCCATGGTCGGCGCCACCGGCATCGGCTCATCATCATTCTCTGCGCGCGCACGACGACGGCGCAATGCAGCAACACCTGCAGCACCAAGCACTACAGCCAGCGCTCCCCCACCGATCAGCGGCAGGTTCTCCGTCATCATATCCATCAGGCTCGGCTCAGGCGGCGGAGGCGGCGGCGCAACAAACTTGGGCTTCGGTTTCGCTGCCGGCTTCACTTCCTCGGCCGGTTTGTCGGTCGTTACTGCAGAAACATCTTTCCTGGCTTCGTCCGTCGGAGCCGGTGACTCGGGTTTGGCTGAAGCAGTCATGTCTGCCTTGGCCGATTCCGCTTTCGCAGCTTCCGCCTGCTGCTGTGCGGCAGCCATGCCCGGGCTCTTCAGTTCGGCCAGCTTCTGGCCGTCCTTGACGGTTTTCTCGAGTTGCGTAATCCGATCCTTGGCTTCCGCCAGTTCCTGTTTACGCGCCACTTTTTCTTCCGCTACGGCCGCGTCGCGCGCTGCACCAGTCAGCGGTTTGTCGCCCTTGCCCGGCTCACCCTTGGACAGCTTGACCACATCCTTACCTTCGGCTGCTGCCGGATCGTCAACTTTCGCGGTAATACGTCCACGCGCCGTGGCGGCGCCCTCGGGCGCCTGGCCCGCCGCATCAGCCACCCGGCCGCTGTACGCGCGCCAGTCAGCGACTTGCGCACGATATTCCTTCATCGCTTCGCCCTGAGAAATGGAAGCAAGTTCCTGTGCATCGGGGATGCGAAGAATCTTGCCCGACTTCACCAGATTCATGTTCTTTTTGATGAACGCATCGGGATTGCTGCGATACAAACCAACCAGCATCTGCTCCAGCGACACACCCTGGGGTTTCAGGCTGGCGGCAATCTTGCCGAGCGTCTCACCTTTGGCGATCGGGCCATACTCCTGAGCGCCGGCGCTTGGGCCGCGGGCGTGGGGGCTGCTTTGGGCGCGGGAGCTGGTGCGGCCACGATGGGTCGCGACTCCGGTGCAGCTGCGGGGGCTGCGGGTGCCGCTTGCGCAGCCTGCTGGCCATAACCCGGCGGATCAAGCAGCACCGTATATTCGCGCTGGAGTTTGCCCCCGGACCAGGAAAGTTCAATCAACAGATCGACAAAGGGCTCATTCACCGGGCGGCTGCCGGTAACCTTGATGTAGGGCTGTCCGTTCGGACGCTTTTCGATACTGAGCTTGAGTCCGGTCATGCCGGAGTTGTACTGAAGGTTGGCCCGCTGATAGTCATCCGGAGATGCCAGACGCACGACGAGTGTTGACGCCTCATCACCCCGGACGGCAACCAGGTCAATTTCAGCGCTCAGGGGCTGCCCGAGGCTCGACTGCACATTTAGCCGCCCCAAGCCGGCCGCATGCGCGAACAGCGGCGTGAGCAGCAGCAGTGCGACAGCCAGTGCTTTGCCAAGAGTTAGTGTGCGCACGAACCGCTCCCGTATCATTTTTTTGTGGGACAATAAAGTTAGCATCAATCAGTTAGGCATGCAAGCTAACAAAACCTCGAATGTTGCTGCCCAACCACATATTTCTTAAAGGAAATTCCGTATTCCACCCTGTCCGGCCGCACCGCCCATCTGACCGGTGCCCCCTGCACAATCAGGCACTTACCGGTGTCCGGGTGGCTGCCTTTGCCCGCGCTGCAGCATCGGCCTCCAGTACGATGCGCAGCATGCGGCGCAACGGTTCAGCCGCCCCCCACAATAACTGGTCGCCTACCGTGAAAGCCGCGAGGTATTCACCACCCATCGGCAGCTTGCGCAGGCGCCCCACCGGCACCGACAAGGTGCCGGTGACTGCCGTCGGCGTCAGTTCACGCAGTGAGGCCTCACGCTGGTTGGGTATGACCTTTACCCATTCATTGTGCCGGGCCAGCAACTGTTCGATTTCCGCCAGCGGCACATCACGGGTCAGTTTGACTGTCAGCGCCTGGCTATGGCATCGCATCGCACCAATGCGCACACACACTCCGTCGATCGGCAGCGGCTTCGCCTCACGGCCGAGGATCTTGTTGGTTTCGGCCATGCCCTTCCATTCTTCCTTGCTCTGGCCATTGCCGAGATCCTTGTCGATCCACGGCAACAGGCTGCCCGCCAGCGGATGACCGAACTGCTCCGTCGGCACGGCACCGCTGCGCAGCGTATCGGCCACCTTGCGGTCAAGTTCGAGAATTGCAGAAGCCGGATTGTCGAGCAGCGGTTTCGCTGCGGCATGCACCGCGCCCATCTGTGCCACCAGTTCGCGCATGTTGGCGGCGCCGGCGCCTGAAGCTGCCTGGTACGTCATAGCCGTCATCCACTCGACCAGCCCGGCCTTGAACAGGCCCGCCATCGCCATCAGCATCAGGCTGACCGTGCAATTGCCGCCAATATAATTTTTGACACCCTTGACCAGCGCCGCGTCGATCACGTCGCGGTTCACCGGGTCGAGGATGATCACCGCATCCGGCTGCATGCGCAGCGCCGAAGCGGCGTCTATCCAGTAACCGTCCCAGCCCGCGGCACGCAGCTTGGGGAATATCGCGTTGGTGTAATCACCACCCTGGCAGGAAATAAGGACGTCCATCGCCGCCAGTGCGTCGATGCTGTTGGCGTCGGCAACCTTGCCGGCGTCGCGCCCGATGTCGGGGCCGCGGCCACCCGCTTGGGACGTTGAGAAAAATGTCGGCGCGACCAGATCAAAATCCCGCTCTGCCCGCATCCGTTCCACGAGCACCGAGCCGACCATACCGCGCCAACCGATGATACCGACCTTCTTCATAAAAATACCTTTAAAAACAATATATTACATCAAAACATGTTCTACAGTGCGGCAACCACCGCATCACCCATTTCGACAGTACCGACCTTACGCGCACCGGGCTCGTCGATATCCGGCGTGCGGTAACCGGCCGCCAGCACGTTTTTGACCGCCGCTTCAATGCGGTAGGCCCATTCGTCCTTGTTAAACGTATACCTGAGCATCATCGCTGTCGAGAGGATAGTGGCCAAAGGATTGGCGATGTTTTTGCCGGCGATATCGGGAGCCGACCCGTGGATCGGCTCATACAGCCCGCCGCCGCCGGAATTCAGTGATGCCGAGGGCAACATGCCGATGGAGCCGGTCAGCATCGACGCCTCGTCGGACAGAATGTCGCCAAAGATGTTGCCGGTGACAATGACGTCAAACTGTTTGGGATTGCGCACCAGCTGCATCGCGGCGTTGTCCACATACATGTGCGACAAGGTCACCTGCGGATATTGTTTCGCGACATCAATAACGATCTCGCGCCAGAAGCGGCTGGTCTCCAGAACGTTTTCCTTGTCCACCGAACAAAGTTTTTTTCCGCGTTTCATCGCGGTCTGGAAACCCACCTCGGCGATGCGGCGGATCTCCGGCTCGGAATAGAGCATGGTGTCGTAACCTTCGCGCTCGCCGCGCGCATTGTCGCGCCGGCCCCGAGGCTCGCCGAAATAAATATCACCGGTCAGTTCACGAATGATCATCAGGTCGAGGCCGGACACCACCTCGGGTTTCAGCGTCGAAGCGCTGACCAGTTCCGGATAAAGCACCGCGGGCCGCAGATTGGCGAACAAGCCGAGTTCCTTGCGGATGCGCAGGATGCCCTGCTCCGGTCTCTGCGGCCGCGGCAGGGCATCGTATTTGGGCCCGCCGACAGCGCCGCATAACACCGCATCCGCTTCTTTTGCCAGTTTCAGGGTTGACGCCGGCAGCGGATCACCGTGCGCGTCAAATCCGGCGCCACCAAACGGCGCCTCCTCGAATTCCAGCTTGAGGCCATCCGCCGCCAGCCGGCGCAATACCTTCAGCGCCTGGCCGACGATTTCGGGACCGATGCCGTCACCGGCAAGAACTGCAATCTTCATTTTGAATCCGTAAAGTTTAAAACAGGAGATGCACTACAGAAACGATCACGCAAACAGCCAGGGCTGCGCCGTTTTGTGTTTCGCCTCGAAGGCGCGAATGTCGTCGGCATGCGCCAGTGTCAGGCCGATATCATCCAGCCCGTTCAGCATGCAATGTTTGCGGTGCGGGTCGATGTCGAACTTGTAGCTGTCGCCCGCCGGCGTGCTTACCGTCTGCTGCTCGAGGTCGACCGCCAGCCGGTAACCCTCATTGGCCTCGGTATCGCGGAACAGCTTGTCGACAATTTTCGGATCCAGCGTGATCAGCAACAGGCCGTTTTTCAAACTGTTGTTGTAAAAAATATCGGCAAAACTCGGCGCGATGATGGTCTGGATGCCGAATTGCTGCAGCGCCCAGGGCGCATGTTCGCGCGACGAGCCACAGCCGAAATTTTCGCGCGCCAGCAGCACTGTGGCGCCCTCGAAACGCTTGCGGTTCAGCACGAAGTCGGCGTTCAGGGGGCGTCCGGTACTGTCGGAGTCCGGCTCGCCACGGTCGAGATAACGCCACTCGTCGAACAGGTTCTGACCGAAACCCGTGCGCCTGATCGACTTCAGGAACTGCTTGGGGATGATCGCGTCGGTATCGACGTTGGCCCGATCCAGCGGCGCGACCAATCCCTCTTTGCGGATGAACTTTTCCATGTTACTTCGCGGATTTCTGGATCGCCTCGCCGGCTTTTTCCACATCCTTGCCGACGCCGGCAACGGTATTGCAACCGGCAAGCACCACGCTCAACAACACGAAAATAAATGCAACACGTTTCATGTTTGTCTCCTTCATTGCAAAGTACGTACATCAACAAAATGCCCGGTCACCGCCGCTGCTGCTGCCATCGCCGGACTCACCAGATGAGTTCTGCCGCCAGGACCCTGCCTGCCCTCGAAATTGCGGTTCGAGGTGGAGGCGCAGCGTTCACCCGGGCTCAACTGATCCTCGTTCATGCCCAAACACATCGAGCATCCCGGTTCGCGCCACTCGAAACCCGCTTCCTTGAAAATAAGGTCCAGCCCTTCCTGCTCGGCCTGTGCCTTGACCAGACCTGAACCGGGGACCACCATCGCCAGTTTCACATTGCCGGCGACTTTGCGACCCTTGGCCACGGCAGCCGCCGCGCGCAGATCCTCGATGCGCGAATTCGTGCAGGCGCCGATGAACACCTTGTCGATGCGGATTTCGGTAATCGGCGTGTTTGGCTTCAAGTCCATATATTGCAGCGCCCGCGCATAACCCTCGCGTTTCACCGGGTTGGTTTCCTTTGCGGGATCAGGCACCCGGCCGCTCACCGTGGTCACCATTTCCGGCGACGTGCCCCAGGTCACCTGCGGCACGATGTCCTCGGCGCGCAGGGTCACGACCGTGTCGTACTTCGCGTCTGCGTCGCTGGTCAGCGTACGCCAGTAAGCGACAGCCTTGTCCCACAGCGCGCCTGTCGGCGAAAACATGCGGCCCTTGCAGTATTCGATGGTCTTGTCATCGACCGCGACCATGCCGGTGCGCGCACCGGCCTCGATCGCCATATTGCACAGGGTCATGCGCCCTTCCATGCTCAAGCCGCGGATCGCGCTGCCAGTGAATTCGATGGCATGGCCCGTGCCGCCGGCAGTGCCGATCTTGCCGATGACCGCCAGCGCGATATCCTTACCCGTGATGCCGGTCCCAAGCTTGCCCTCGACGGTGATATTCATGTTTTTGTACTTTTTCATCACCATGCACTGCGTCGCCAGCACATGCTCCACCTCGCTGGTACCGATGCCGAAGGCCAGCGCGCCGAATGCGCCGTGGGTGCTGGTATGCGAATCACCGCAGACCACCGTCATGCCCGGCAGCGTCGCACCGTTTTCCGGCCCGATCACATGCACGATGCCCTGACGTTTGTCGAGGAAGGGGAAATAAACCTTGGCCTTGAATTCCTTGATGTTCTTGTCCAGCGTCTCGACCTGCAGGCGCGACACCTTGTCGGTGATACCAGCCATTCCCTTATCCCAATTTCGCGTCGGCGTATTGTGATCCGCCGTCGCCACCACCGAATCAGAGCGCCACACCTTGCGGCCTGCGAGTTTCAGGCCTTCATAAGCCTGCGGGCTGGTGACTTCATGCACCAGATGGCGATCGATGTAGACCATCGCCGTTCCGTCCGCTTCTTCGCGCACCAGATGGCTCTGCCAAAGCTTGTCGTAAAGAGTCTTGCCGGACATTTGGATACCGTTCGTTAATTACAGTGGGTTTTACCAGCTACAGGAACCCAAGATTA
>Ga0105090_10000272_pt1 | contig 23981 bp, 18 predicted proteins | sample PPLLak3March2015_FD_79110 | JGI IMG/M metagenome (GOLD analysis project Ga0105090, IMG submission 79110) | Freshwater sediment microbial communities from Prairie Pothole Lake near Jamestown, North Dakota, USA - PPLs Lake P7 Core (1) Depth... | ecosystem: Environmental > Aquatic > Freshwater >...
GAACCGATAGAGCGGAACCGATAGAGCGGAACCGATAGAGCGGAACCGATAGAGCGGAGGCGTATGATTGCCTGGAAGCGAGCAATTCATAATTTGTGGTATTGCTCATAATTGAAAAAGCAGAATACGAGCAAGTCAATATTTTGAAAAATTACACACACGGTTATTAATCATGTTTTTATTCGATTGACAATAAACTGGTTACGAAGTAATTGAGCGCTTGAAATACAGTTGCGTGATACTCAACAGTGCGTGAGAAGCAGCCATCTGCTGAATGGAGTCAATTCACACGGATCAGCATGCGTGTGAGAGCTCTGGCCCGATCTACACAGGCTTGATAGATTTCGGAATGATGGCACTGTCCGCCCGATGCCCATCATCCTCGCCTCCGCCTCGCCCCGCCGCCGTGAATTGCTGGAACGCGCGGGCGTGATTTTTGAAATCATGCACTCGCCGGCTGATGAGATCCATGATGCCTCGATCCCGCCGGAGGAGCTTTGTGAAACCAACGCCGCTCTCAAGGCGGAGGCCGTCGCAGCCATCCGGCCGGATGCCACCGTCATCGGCTCGGACACGCTGGTCTTCATCGATGGCGAGCCGCTCGGCAAACCGGCGGATCTCGACGAGGCACGCGCCATGTTGCGGCGGCTTGCAGGACGCGTGCACAAGGTCTGCACCGGCGTCTGCGTGATTTTTCCGGACGGGCGGCGCGAGCTTTTCCACGACACCACCGAGGTCACCTTCCGGCCACTCGATGATGCGGCCATCGAAGGCTATCTAACCGTCGCCAACCCGCTCGACAAGGCCGGCGCCTACGGCATCCAGGAATCCGGCGAGCGCATCATCGCCGGCATTTCCGGCAGTTACGAAAACGTCATGGGCCTGCCGGTGGGAATGGTGATGGACGCATTGTCGCGGGAAACGGGTTGCGATGCGGGCGGGCGTGGGTGAAGAATCCGCCATGGCGCGGCCGCAACGGTATCCCCTCATTTTCAACCCCAAGGCCCGTGGCCAGAAGGGTGGAAAGGTGCTGCGCTTCATGATGAAGCACGCCAACCGCTTCGCGCTGTATGCCACCAACCACGCCGGCGAGGCGCGCGAGCTGGCCGCGGAGTTCGCCGCGCGCGGCGAGCCGGTGGTGATCGCCGCCGGTGGCGATGGCACGCTCAACGAAGTGGTCAGCGGCCTCGCCGGCAGCTCCACGGTGCTCGGCGTGCTGCCCGCCGGAACGATGAATGTTTTCGCGCGGGAAATGGGCATTCCTTACGATTCGCTCGAGCGCGCGCTGGCTGTGATCGATGCCGGCCATCTCCGCGAGATCGACTTGTTCGAGGCCAATGGCGCACCCTTCGTGCAGATGGCCGGCGTTGGTTTCGACGCGCGCGTCATCGAGGAAACCACCTGGGAATCGAAAAAAATGTTAGGTCCGCTGGCCTACCTGCTGGCGGCGGTGAAGGTGCTCGGTGAAACGCCGCCGCAGATGGAGGTGGTCTTCGCCGACGGCCACCGCGAGCAGGGCGTGGCGGTGCTGGCCGGAAATGGCACGCTTTACGGCGGGCAGTTCCGGTTTTTCCGCAATGCGGACAACCGGGACTCGAAGCTCGATGTGATCGTTTACAAGGAGGCCGGCTACCGGCTCGTGCTTGATTCGCTGCGCGGCCTCGCGCTGGGCGGCATCGACCTGATGTCATCCACGAGTTATGTGCAAACCGAGTCGTTCACCGTGCACGCCGAGCGCGAGGTGCCGGTGGAGGTGGACGGCGAATGGATCGGCCGTTTTTCAGAAGTGCGCTTTCAGGAAACCGCCAGCCGTCTGCGCGTGTTCGCGCCGGAGGGCCCGCTGGCCGGAAACTTCGCGGAGGCCCTCAAGTCCCTGCTGCAGTGGCCCCGCCGCCAGCCCGAACTCCAAACCACCCGCAGCCTGTGAAAGCCTCCACCGGGATGTTCTGGCGGCGCTGGCTCAAGCGCCTGGTCCTCGCCTTGCTCGCCGTGGCGCTTTTGCTCGTGGCGGTGGTCGCCTACGCCAACATCACCGCCGTCTGGGCCTCCCGCGGGCGGATTTTTTCCGAAGTCTCCGAGCTGCCACACACCAAGGTGGGCCTCGTTTTCGGCACCACAGACCGTGTCAACGGACGTGAAAACCTCTACTTCCGCTACCGCATCGATGCCGCCGTGAAGGTTTGGAAAGCGGGCAGGATCGACACGCTCATCGTCTCCGGGGACAACCGCAGCCGCTACTACAACGAGCCGGAAAAAATGCGCCAGGCACTTGTCAGCCGCGGCATCCCGGCCGAGCGCATCGTCTGCGACTACGCCGGCCTGCGCACGCTCGATTCGGTGGTGCGCGCCAAGGAAATCTTCGGCGCGGACACGGTGCTTTTCATCAGCCAGCGCTTCCAGAACGAGCGCGCCATCTATCTGGCCAAGGCCCACGGCATCAATGCCTATGGCTTCTCCGCCCGCGACATCCACACCCAGGCCGGTCTCAAAACAAAACTCCGGGAAGTCGGCGCCCGTGTCAAAATGTGGCTCGATGTGAATTTCCTCAACACCCGCCCGCGCCACCTCGGCGAGCGGGAACAACTGCCGGAGTGAACATCTACCGGCACAAGTTGTTCGCATTATAGCTATTTTGTTTCCTTTTGATATCGGCCAAATAATGGATTTCAGGCATCAGGAACAGGAACCATGACAGTGGACATTTTTGTAGTGACAGCCGTCCCCGAGCCCGGTGCCGCCCTGCCGGCCTCACTCGGGATGCTTGCCTTGCTGCGCCGCTGGCGTGCCATGATTTGACGGGCAGCCCGGCCTGCGGATAGAAAATCGTTGCAGACGGCGGGTGTCCGTTCCGCCGACAAAAGTGGACAGCGGATCAATGCGGGTGGATCTTCAAGACGGCCACGCACCAGCGTGCCGCTCCACCCATCCCCCATCGCGTCATGAAAGCCACGCAAGCCACCGATTGGCATGCTCTGGCTGCCAGCCAGGCTGTGGATCTCCTCGCGTCCGATCCGCAGGCCGGACTATCTGCCGCGGAGGTCGCGGCGCGGCTCGAACGCCACGGGCCCAACCAAATGACGGCCGCGAGACGCACGCCGCCGTGGTTGCGATTCCTGCTCCAGTTTCACCAACCGCTCATCTACATCCTGCTCGCCGCCACGCTCATCTCAGCCGTGCTCGGCGAGTGGGCGGACGCCTCCGTCATCTTCGGCGTGGTGCTGGTCAACGCGCTCATCGGTTTTCTCCAGGAGTCCAAGGCGGAAAAAGCCATCGATGCCCTGGCCAAACTCGTCCTCACGGAAGCCAGCGTCCGCCGGGATGGCGGAAAAGCGCGCGTGCCTTCCCGTGATCTGGTGCCGGGAGACATTGTGCTGCTGCATTCCGGAGACCGCGTGCCCGCGGATCTGCGGTTGCTGCATCTGCGCAACCTCCAGATCGAGGAAGCCGCGCTCACCGGTGAGTCGCTGCCGGTTGCCAAGCGTTCCGAAACCCTGCCGCAAGCCACACCGCTCGCAGAGCGCGAAAATCTCGCCTTCACCGGCACCCTCGTCACCAGCGGCCAGGGCGAGGGCGTCGTTTTCGCCACCGGAGACCGCACGGAAATGGGCCGCATCGCCGGCATGATCGGCACCGCCGCGCAGTTGCAAACCCCGCTCACCCGCAAGATCGCCGCTTTCAGCCGACTGTTGTTATATGTCATTTTGGGGCTTTCCGCGCTGACCTTTGCCATCGGCATGCTGCGCGGCGAGGATTGGCGGGACATGTTCATGGCCGCAGTTGCCCTAGCCGTGGGAGCCATCCCGGAAGGGCTGCCCGCCGCGCTGACCATCACGCTCGCCATCGGCGTTTCCCGCATGGCGAAACGCCGCGCCATCATCCGCAAGCTGCCCGCCGTGGAAACCCTCGGCAGCACCACGGTGATCTGCTCGGACAAAACCGGCACGCTCACCCAGAACCAGATGACCGTGCAGGAAATCCACGCCGGCGGCCGCCTCTATCAGGTCACCGGCAGCGGCTACGATGCGGAGGGCGCCATCCATTTCCAGGAGCAACCGATGGTCGTTGGTGAAAACACCGCGCTCATCGAGACACTCGGTGCGGGCCTGCTGTGCAACGACTCGCGGCTGGTTTCCGGCGAAGGCGGCCGCATCACCGTGCAGGGGGACCCCACCGAGGCGGCCCTGCTCGTTTCCGCCCGCAAGGCCGGTGTCTCGGAAGACGAATTCGGCCGCTGGCTGCCACGCGTGGAAAGCATCCCGTTCGAATCCGGACATCAATACATGGCCACCCTGCATGGCCACCATGACGCACCGAAGATGATCTATGTGAAAGGCGCCGCCGAGGCCCTCGCCCCGCGATGCTCCCACCAACTTGATGAAAACGGCGGCATCATCCCGGTCGATCCCGCGGAAATCCTCCGCAACGCCGCGAACATGGCCTCGCGCGGCCTGCGCGTGCTCGCCTTCGCCCGCCGCGAAATGCCGGCCAGCCACTCGGATCTCGACCATGAGCACGTCGCCGCCGGCCTCACCTTCCTCGGCCTGCAGGGGAAACTCGATCCGCCGCGCCCCGAGGCGGTGGATGCCGTCAAGCAATGCCGCCGCGCGGGCATCCAGGTCAAGATGGTCACCGGGGATCACCCGCTCACCGCACGCACCATCGCGCGGCGCATCGGCATCGGCGGCGATGACATGCGCAGCCTCAGCGGAGCGGAGCTGGAGTTGATGGATGACGCCGCGCTGGCCGAGGCCGCCTCCCATACCGAGGTCTTCGCCCGTGTGGTGCCCGAGCAGAAACTCCGCCTGGTGAGAGCCCTGCAGTCCAGGGGCCAGGTGGTGGCCATGACCGGCGACGGCGTCAACGACGCGCCCGCGCTCAAGCAGGCGGACATCGGCGTGGCGATGGGCATCACCGGCACCGATGTGGCCAAGGAGGCGGCCGACATGGTGCTGACAGACGACAATTTCGCCTCGATCGAGGCCGCCGTGGAAGAGGGGCGCGGTGTATTCGACAACCTCACCAAGTTCATCGTCTGGACCCTTCCCACCAATTTCGGCGAGGGGCTGGTGATCCTGTTCGCCATCGTGGCGGGCACCGCCCTGCCCATCCTGCCGGTGCAAATCCTGTGGGTGAACATGACCACCGCCGTGTTGCTGGGCCTGATGCTCGTCTTCGAGCCGAAGGAGCGCGACCTGATGACAAGACCGCCGCGGGATCCGGCCGCGCCCATTCTAACAGGGTGGCTGCAGTTGCGCATCCTGCTCGTTTCAATGCTGCTGCTGGCGGGATGTTTCCTGCTCTTCGAGTGGGAAAGACAGCGCGGCGCGAGTCTGGCCGAAGCGCGCACCGTGGCGGTGAACGTGCTGGTCATCGGCGAGTTGTTCTATCTCTTCAACTGCCGCAGCTTCACCCGCCCGGTGTTCGCCATCGGCCTGTTCTCCAATCCATGGGTGATTCACGGCTCGCTGGCCATGATCGCGCTGCAGCTCGCCTTCACCTACCTGCCCGGCATGAATGCCGTCTTCCACTCCGCACCCATCTCCGCCGGATCATGGCCGCACATCATCGCCGTGGGCGTCATGGTATATCTCGCCGTCGGCACGGAAAAATGGCTCGGCAACCGGTTGCGGCGGCGGTGACGTTTCAGGAGCCGTCTTTCAGGTAATCCAGCAAGGCCTGCGCGGACTTGGCCGAGATGCCGGGCAGGCTGGCGATTTCCTCCGCGCTGGCGGCCTTGATGCGGGTGACGCTGCCGAATGTTTCCAGCAGCAGCCGCTTCCTGGCGGCGGACATGCCGGGGCATTCGTCCAGCAAGCTCTCGCGCATCCGGCGGCGGTAAAGCAGCTCGTTGTAGCTGTTGGCAAAACGGTGCGCCTCGTCGCGGATGCGCTGCAGCAGCTTGAGCGCGCCGCGGTCGTGCGGGATGAGGACCGGCTCGCCCTTGCCGGGGATGAATATTTCCTCGCGCTGCTTGGCCAAGCCGATGACCGGCAGGCCTTGCAGGCCGAGTGCGCGCAATTCTCTAACAGCCATGCCCAGCTGGCCCTTGCCGCCATCCACGATCACCATGTCCGGCAGCACGATCTTCGCGCGGCCCTCACGGGCAAGGCGGCGCTGGGCCTCGATGAGATCTTCCTGGCTGTCCGCCGCGTCCGGGGCGGCGGCGGCGTTTTCCAACAAAATCCGCGAATAGCGGCGGCGGATTACTTCCGCCATCGAGGCGAAGTCGTCCTGACCGCCGACGGTCTTGATGCGGTAGCGGCGGTAGTTTTGATTATCCGGCCGCCCATCGGTGAAGCGGACCATGGAGGCGACGATGTGGTTGGACGAGACGTTGGAAATATCGAAGCACTCCATCACGCGCGGCGGGCCGGCGAGGTGCAGCAGCTCGCCGAGCTCCGCGAGGTCTTCGAGCGGCTTGACGGTGCCGGGCACGCCACGGCCACGGGCGAACTGCCGGGTGGGCGTGAGCGTTTTTTCGAGGTTTTGCAAAATATCCCGCAGGGTGGCGGCCTTCTCGAACTCAAGATCCGCCGCAGCCTGTTCCATCTCCGCGCGGAGTTGATCTAACAAACCCCGCTTGCCCTTGCCTTCGAGAATCCGGCAGGCCTCCTCCGCGCGGCCGAGGTATGCCTCGCGGGTGACGCGGCCCGCGCAGGGCGCGCTGCAATTGCGGATGATGTCCGCATTGCAATGGCGGTAGTCGTTTTCATCCGGCTGGAGCGGACGGCAGACGCGCAGGCCGAAACCGCGGTTGAGCCACTCAAGCGTGTGGTGCAGCGCGGCGGAATGGGGAAAGGGGCCGAAGTAAAGCGCGCCGTCGTCCTTCTTGATGCGCGTGGTGGTGAAACGCGGCCATGGATCGCTGAGGCGGATCCGCGCCAGCAGGAAGCGCTTGTCATCGCGGAATGCCACATTGTAGCGCGGCCGGTAATCCTTGATGAGCTTGCCTTCTAACAAAAATGACTCCTCTTCATTGCGCACCGTGTGGAATTCGAAATCATGGATCGAATCGATCAGCGCGCGCGTCTTGAGGCTGGCGCGCATTTTCTGGGAGGGCATGAAGTAGGACGAAACCCGGCGCTTGAGATCGAGCGCCTTGCCCACATAGATGATGGCACCGAGACGGTCCTTCATGAGATAAACCCCGGGTTGGTGGGGCACCTCGCGCAGTCTGGCCTTGAGATCCTGCTTGCTCACCGCGCCATACGGATTCCCCGCTCCTCGATGGAGATCAACCGCTTTCTGAACAAGGAGCCGACGGCCTGCTTGAAGGTGCGCTTGCTGACGCCGAGCTCGTCGTGGATTTCCGCCGCGGAGCTGTGGTCGCCGATGCCCCAGAACCCGCCGCGCGCCTGAAGCTCGGCGAGGATGCGCTCCTCCAGCCCCTCCACTTTCGCCCGGCCGGGGGCGTGCAGGGTGAGGTCGATTTTCCCGTCCTCCCGGATGCCGGAGACGTAGCCTTTGGTTTTCTCACCGGGCTGCAGTGGCTGGAAAACGCCTTCGGTGAAAAGCAGGCCGCTGTGCGTGCCATTGATGATGGCCTTGTAGCCAAGCGCGGTTTTGCCGAAAATGACCAGCTCCACCTCATCGCCGCGCCGCAACGAATGCGGCGTCAGATCCAGATGGCGGGAAAGGCGCGCGCTGGCAATGATCCGGCCCGAGACCTTGTCCACGTGGACGTGCACCAGATAGCTTTTCCCCGGCTCCATGCGCGCCTTTTGCTCGCGGAAGGGAACCAGCAGTTCCTTCGCCAGCCCCCAGTCCAGAAAGGCGCCAACGCCGGTGACCGCCACGCACTTGAGCTTGGCAAACTCGCCGGGTATCGCCATCGGCGTCTTGAGCGTGGCCACCGGCCGGTCCTCGGAATCGGTGTAGAGAAACACATCGAGGAAAGCGCCGATCACGTTGTCCTTGGGCACCTCGCGGTGCGGCAGCAGGACTTCACCCAGCTCGCCGCCGTCGAGATAAAGCCCGAAGGATTTCTCGCGCAGGATTTTCAGGGATGCCCGTTCGCCGATTTTAGCCATGAGTCAGGTGTGCAGTGCATGCAACACGGCCTCTGGCTCGCGGTCAACCACGCGCATCAGGGCCTGTGGATTGGCCGCTTCCACTTCTTGATCTTGCGGGTTCCCATGTGATTGCATTTTCCGCATGGAAATCCGCAGCCGCGAGCAGCAAAAGCCATTCACCACCAAGGACGGCTCCACCATCCGCAGCCTGTTGGATTTGTCCAACGCGCCGGTCGCCAACCAGAGCCTTGCCGAGGCCACCCTGCCAGCGGGCGGCCAAACGCAGCGCCACTATCACAAGCTCAGCGAGGAAATCTACTATCTGCTCGCCGGCCGCGGCGTGATGGAAATCGACGGCGAATCCCGCGAGGTGGGGCCCGGCGATGCCATTCTCATCCCGGCCGGCGCATGGCACCAGATCCGCGCCACCGGGCCGCTGCAATTCCTTTGCTGCTGCGCACCGCCCTACGCTCACGAGGACACGTATTTCGAGTGAAATCCCCGCCCTCCCGGGCACGGCGAGGCCGGAAAAATTCCCGGGGTCGGCCAAGAAATGGCTTTACAAGGCGGGGCTGGGGGCTAGCTTTCGCGCCCCGGTTGGCACGCGCGGCCGGTTCCACTCCAACCATTTCCTGTCATGAAAGTCCTTTCTTCCCTCGCCTCCGCCAAACGCCGCCACGCCGATTGCCAAGTCGTGAAGCGCAAGGGCACCGTTTACGTGATCTGCAAGTCGAACCCGAAATTCAAGGCCCGCCAAGGAGCGACTCCCGGCACCCGGCTTTCGAAGAAGGGCCTCTGAAGCACCCGGATTTCCCAGGTTTTCGTCAAAAGAGCGGCCTGCGGGCCGCTTTTTTCGTGCCGGTCTGGCGCGCGTCAGGCCCAGGCCGGCGCTCACTCGTCGGCGATTTCAAGCCGCTGCGGCTGGCGCAGGGGGATGGACTCCTCGACTTCGCCAAGATCGAGGCTGTCGAGCACGTTGGTGCGGCGGCGCACCAGGCCGGGCTGGCCGGCGGTGGCGGCGAAGCTCGGCAGCTCGGTGTGGTAGGGATCGTCTCCTAACAAGGCCGGCGCCTTGGGTCGCACGGGCACGGCATCCAGCGCGGGCAGGTTGAGGATGGCGGCATCCGGGTTCGCCACGTCCGCCGTGCTGCCGGAGTGGACGGTGCAGAAGGCCAGTTGCTCGGTGCCGCGGCGGAAATACTCGTTCACGCCGGTGCTGCGGGAGCGGACGACGCCGGTTTGCGGATCCTCCTCGTATTCCTGGCAAAACTGAGTGGCCCGCTGGCCGGAAACCGCGCAGACCGGGATTTGCACCACGTTTGGCGGCGGGGAAATACCGCTGCCGCCGAAGGACGGGGCCGCCGCATTCATCGCCGCCTGCCAGACCGGCATCGCCAGGTCCCGGCTGAAGGCACCCGGATAGATCGGCTCGCCATTGGAGAGCAGAAAGCCGGTCCACACGCCGCAGGTCACGCGCTTGTTGTAGCCGAGGAACCAGCAATCGCCGAAGTCATGGGTGGAGCCGCCTTTGCCGGCACCGTGGAAGGGTTTTTCCAACAAGCCTTCCAGCACGCCCTTGGAGCTGCCGCGGTAAAGCGAGCCGGCCATCATGCTGTGAACCTGCCAGGCGGTGGCGGCATCGATCACTTCCGGGCGTTGTGGCACCTCGCGCTGGCGGCGGTAAACCACGCGACCCTGCGGGTCTTCGATGCGGTCCAGATAGGCGAGCCGCTGCGGCCCGAGCCTGCCACCCGAGGAAAAGGCGGAAATGGCGCGCACCGCCTGTTTCATGGATACTTCCTCAAAGCCCACCACGATGCGCGGCAGCAGTTCGGCTTTTTCCAGCGGGAAGCCGAAATCGCAGGCCGTGTCCACCACCTTGCGCAGGCCGGCTTGATCCGAAAACCGCACGGTGGCAGCGATCTTCGACTGCTCCAGCGCGGTGCGCGCCGGGATTTTCCCCTGATAAACCGGCGCGGCCACTTCCATGCCCCACTCGCCGAGGATGCCCTCGCGCCCGCCCACCATCACCGAGCGGTTGTCCATCGGCTCGTCCTCCACGATGGTGGCCGGCGTGAGCCCCCGCTCCAGACCGGCGGCGTAGATGAAGGGGAAAAAAGCGGTGCCCAGCGGGCGCTTGCCGAGCTCGATGAAATCGTAGGGCACTTGCGCGTAGTCGCGGCCGCCGACGTGGGCGAGCACCTCGCCGGTTTCGTGGTCCACCATCAGCACCGCTCCCTGCAGGTATTCGGGCGGCTTGGCGTCGCCCTTTTTGTAATCCTTGCGTTTCTGACGTTGGTATCCGGGCCGGGCCTCGGCTTTTTCCAGGCTTTCCAAGAGGGCTTGCTGGGCCGCCTCCTGCGCCTCCGCCAGAATGGTGGTGCGGATGGTGAAACCGCCGGCGGCCAGCGCGTCCTCGCCAAGCTGGGCGTTCACCGCATCCGCGATGCGTTCGTAAAGGTGGGTGGTGCCGCGTTGCAGCGGTTTCGGATTCAATTTGAGCGGCGCGTCATACAATTCCCTAGCCTCCCGGCGTTTCAGCGCGCCGAGGTCCACCATGCGGCCCAGCACCAGGTTGCGCGAATTGCGGTTGCCGCGCTCGTTGTTGAGCGGGGAAAGGTTGGTGGGGTTCTTGATGCAGCCGACGATGGCGGCGCTTTCGAGCGCATTGAGCTGGCGCGGCTCCTTGCCGAAGTAACCGAGCGCGGCCGAGCGGATGCCGTAGTAGCCGCTGCCGAAGTAAATCCGGTTGAGGTAAAACTCGAGGATCTCCTCCTTGGTGTAGCGTTTCTCGATGCGCTGGGCGAGGAACGCCTCCACCAGCTTGCGCTGGATGCCGCTCTCGTTGCGTTTCCGGCGCTCGCTCTCCAGATCGTAGGCATTGCGCGCCAGTTGCTGGGTGATGGTGCTCGCACCCTGCGTCGTTTCACCGGCCTTCCAGTTGAGATAACCGGCACGGATGATGCCGATGTAGTCCACGCCGTCATGCGTGTTGAAACGCTGGTCCTCGCCGGCACGCAGCGCGTCGATGAAGATTTCCGGCACCTCGCTGATCGATATCACACTGCGGTTTTGCACGAAAATCCGGCCGATCTCCTTGCCGTTGCGGTCCACGATCAAGCTCGGGACTTCCAGATCGTTGATGCGCTCCAAGTCATAGATGGCGGCGCGGCCGCGGTATTCGCGGGTGAACTGCTCCACGAACATCCAGCCCGCGCTGCCGGCCAGCATGCCAAGCAGCACCAGCGCCAGCCAAAAGCCTTTGCGCTTGTAGAAACGCGGCTTGCGGGCCTTCTTGCGGTTGCTTTTCTGCTCTTCTGCCATGCTGGATTCCGAATCGCCGCCATCACCCGGGGAAGCCGCGTGCCCGGATGACTATCCCATGAAACGCGCCGCCGCAACCTCTTCGTTGGCGGGGCTTTTGCGGCAAAGGATTGCCCGCGGCGGGGCGATGGCCTTCACGGACTTCATGGCCGCAGCACTCTACGAGCCGGCGCTCGGCTACTACGCCCGCGGCACCCGCCAACTCGGCCGCGGCGGGGATTTCTTCACCAGCGTGAGCGTGGGCCCGCTTTTCGGGCACTTGCTCGCCCGCCGCTTCCTGCGCCACTGGCATGAAACCGGCCAACCACCGCGCTGGCGCATCATCGAATGTGGTGCCCACGATGGCACACTCGCCGCCGATGTGCTCGCCGCACTCGAAGGCCTGGATGCCACCGCCTTCGCCGCGTTGGAATATGCCATCCCGGAGCCCCTGCCAGCCCTGCAGGCCGCACAGCGCGAAATCTTGCGGAACTTCGCCGGCCGCGTCCGCTTCCTCACCCATCCCGCGGGACTCGCCGCCGAACCGCTGCCGGGCATCGCCTTCGGCAATGAAGTGCTCGACGCCCTGCCCTGTCACCTCGTCGAATGGCAGGGCGGCGGATGGCGTGAAGTGCGCGTCGCCTTGGATAATGCCGACCAATTGGTATTTCAATTGACGGAAATCCATGACGCGGCCCTGCGAGCGGCGCTGGAGCCGCTGGGCCGGGATTTTCCCGCAGGCTACCGCACGGAACTGCGCACCAGCTACCGGGATTTCCTCGCGCCGCTGGCCCGCGCGCTGCGGGGCGGGCTGATGATCTGGGTGGACTACGGGTTTCCGCGCGAGGACTACTACCAACCGGACCGCACCCGGGGCACCTTGCGCACATTTTCCAAGCACCGCGCCGGGGAGGATCCGCTCGAGCGGCCCGGCGAGGCGGACATCACCGCGCACGTCGATTTCACCGCCGTGGCCGAGGCCGCGCAGGCGCTCGGCGGGGCCCCGGCACCATTGCGCCACCAAGGTTCATGGCTGACGGAGGTCGGCCGGGAATGGTTGCTGGAAATGGAGGGCAAGCCGCGGCCTGCGGAGCTGCGCCAGTTCCAGACGCTCATGCACCCGGCCCACCTCGGCGGCAGCTTCCATGTGCTGGAAATCTTGTGGCCCGGCGAATGAGCCGGCAGCGCGTCACGGATCCTCGGCCAGCCAGGCATCGATGCCGCCGAGCACGTTTTTGGCGCGGGTGAAGCCGCGGGCCATGAGCATTTCCACGGCGCGCGCCGAGCGCATGCCCATCTTGCAGTGGACGAGGATGTCGCGGTCGGCCGGCAGGCTGTCGATGTGCTCCATGAGGGTTCCCAACGGAATCAGGCGGGCTCCCTCGATGCGGGCGATGGCGTGTTCGTGCGGCTCGCGCACATCGATGAGCAGTCCTTGGAAATCCCCGGCGAGCAGGGTGCGGAGTTCGGCGGTGGTGATGGTTTGCATGGAGTTTTCAGTAGGCGTGCAGGTGGCTTGCGCGAGGGTTTCCGGGTTTCTAACAGATGAAATTTCCGGGTGCTCGCCACACAGGCGGCATTGGGGATCGCGGTGCAGGGTGAGCGTGCGGAACTGGCTGTGCAACGCGTCGTAGGCGGTGAGTTTACCGAGTGGCATCGCGCCGATGCCGAGGATGAGCTTGAGCGTTTCCATCGCCTGGATGGAGCCGATGATGCCGGGCAGCACGCCGAGCACGCCGGCCTCCGCGCACGATGGCACGCTGCCGGGCGCGGGCAGGTGCGGCAGCATGCAGCGGTAGCACGGCCCGCCGAGGTGCGGGGCGAACACGCCGGTCTGCCCCTCGAAGCGGTGGATCGCGCCATAGACCAGCGGCTTGCGCAGGAAAAACGCGGTGTCGTTGGTTAGAAAACGCGTCGGGAAATTGTCCGAGCCATCGACGAGCACGTCGTAGCCGGCGGCGATGTCCATTGCATTGTCCGGCGTGAGGCGCACGGGGTGCAGCTCGAGAGTCACATGCGGATTCACCTCGCGCAGGCGGGCGGCGGCGCTTTCGAGCTTGGGTTTGCCCACCCACGATTCGCCGTGGAGGATCTGGCGCTGGAGGTTTGAGGCGTCCACCACATCGGCATCTATCAGGCCGATCCGGCCGACACCCGCCGCCGCCAGATACATCGCGTTGGGCGAGCCGAGTGCGCCGCAGCCGACGAGCAGCACCGAAGCGTTTTTCAGCCGCAACTGGCCCTCCTCGCCGATCGAGGGGATCAGCAGGTGGCGCGAGTAGCGCAGCAGTTCCGCAGGCGAAAGTTTCTCCGGCATGGCGGCGGCAAGATGGGTGGAACTGCCCGGCTGTCCAAGTTGGAAAAGCACTTTGCATGGCCGTGATCGGTGTTAGGTTGGCCCCATGCCTGAAGTTCTATCCACTTTCCGCCTGCAGCCCGGAGATCAAGCGCCGGATTTCTCGCTGCCGGATGCCAGCGGCCACATCGTTTCCCACGCGGACGCCGCAGGCCCGGCCGGGCTGCTGGTGGTGTTCGCCTGCAATCACTGCCCCTTCGTGGTCCACTTGGCGGACGCGCTGGGCGATCTGGCGCGCGAGATCAAGGCACTCGGTGTGCACACGGTGGCGATCAACCCGAATGACACGGCAAAAGTCCCGGGCGACTCCGCCGGGCAAATGACGCCTTTCGCGGCGGCCCACCGCTGGGAGTTTCCCTATCTCATCGACGAATCCCAGGAAATCGCCAAGGCCTACAGTGCGGCCTGCACTCCGGATTTCTTCCTCTGCGACGCCACCGGCAGCATCGCTTACATGGGCCAGTTCGACGACTCGCGCCCGCGCAGCGGCACGAAACCCCACGGCGGCGACCTGCGCGAAGCGGTGCGCCGCATGGTCGAGGGCGAACAACCGCTCGTCCGGCCTTATCCGAGCAGCGGCTGCAGCATCAAGTGGAAGGAAGGAAACCAGCCGGACTGGTGGGATTCCGGCGTCTAACCGACACGGCCGAGGATCGGCGCGAGGTCGGCCGCGGTCTTGGCGGGCCACGTTTCGCGCGGCGTGAAAAGCGCGGTGTCCAGCACTTGGTGCGACGCGCTGGAAGCAATTTCCGGGATCAGGGAAACAACCTCGCGCACGATGCGTTTGGCGAGTGCGCTGTTGGCATGGAGGTTGGCGACGACCGCGTCCACTTCCACCGCTTGCTCGTCTTGTTTCCAGCAATCGTAGTCCGTCACCAACGCAAGGGCGGCGGCGGCGATTTCCGCCTCGCGCGCGAGCCGGGCCTCCGGCGCATTGGTCATGCCGATGAGGTCCGCGCCCATCATCCGGTGCATCGCGGCCTCCGCGCGGGTCGAGAAGGCCGGACCGTTCATGCACAGGTAGGTGCCGCCGTCATGCGTGCCGGGCGCGAGTTTCCGCGCGGCGGTGAGCAGCAGTTTCCGGAGGTCCGTGCAGTAGGGATCCGCAAAGCCGACATGCGCGGCGATGCCCTTGCCGAAAAACGTGTGCTTCGCGCCGGTGCCGGTGCGGTCGATGAGCTGGTCCGGCACCACGATGTCGCGCGGCTTGAGTTCCTCGCGCAGGCTGCCGACGGCAGTGACGGAAATCAACCAACGCACGCCGAGCGAGCGCAGCGCCCAGATATTGGCGCGGTGGTTGATTTCATGCGGCAGCAAACGGTGGCCCACGCCATGGCGCGGCAGGAAGCACACCTTGCGCCCGTCGATGCGGCCGGTGACCAGCTTGTCCGAGGGCTCTCCGAACGGCGTGCTCACGGCGATCTCCGAAATTTCCGCGATGCCCTCCATTTCATAAAGCCCGCTGCCACCAATCACGCCGATGGCCGGCTCCTGCGTTGTTTCCAAACTCATGGCGGCGGGATAACCAGTCCGCCGCCCGCCGACAAGCGCGCAAGTCCCATTTTCAAATTCCCCAGTTGGCGGATCGCGCGGCTCACGCTATGGTTTCCACATGCCCGCCGATCCTTCCAAATCCGATCTTCCGGTCACGCTGCGCGGCAGTTTGCTGATTGCGGATCCATCGTTGCGGGACGGCACCTTTGATCGCTCGGTGATCCTGCTGACCTCGCACGGCACCGGGGAAGGAGCCGCCGGATTGATCCTGAATCACCCGACCGGCCGGGTGGTGGGGGATTTCCTCAAGGGCGAGGAATTCACGCCGCTGCGGCACCTCGCCGTGCACGAGGGCGGGCCTGTTTTGCACGAGCAGATGACGTTTTCCTCGTTCTGGTGGAGTAAAAAACTCGGGCTGCGCTGGGCCATGCGCATCTCCGCCAAGCAGGCCGCCGAACATGCCCACAAGCCCGGCCGCATCGTGCGCGCCTTCATCGGCTACTCCGGCTGGAGCCCCGGCCAGCTTGAAAACGAGCTCAAGCGCCAATCGTGGTTTCCCGTCAGCCCGCAGCCCGATCTGCTCGGCCAGGCGCACGATCGCAGTCTGTGGGCGCAATTGCTGCGCGGGATGTCGCCATTCCACCGGATCCTCGCCGAGGCGCCGCAAGATCCATACCTCAATTGACCGGGAATGCAGGGTTGCCGGGCGCGTTCTCAGCGCGTTCACTTCCGCCAGCCAGTCCACCGCCCATGTCTGATACCGAGAGCCTGTTCAGTCCCATCGATGAAATCATCGCCGAAATCGCCGCCGGCCGCATGGTGATCTGCGCCGATGATCCGTCGCGCGAGAACGAGCTGGATCTCATCGGCGCGGCCTCGCTCTGCACGCCGGAAATGGTCAACTTCATGGCGGTTTACGGCCGCGGGCTGATCTGCGCGCCGCTGCCCGCCCAGCGCACCGAGGAACTGGACCTGCCGCAGATGACGCGCCGCAACCACGAGGGCCAGAAAACCGCCTTCACCGTGAGCGTGGATGCCGCCGTGGGCATCAGCACCGGCATTTCCGCCGCCGACCGCGCCCTCACGCTGCGCCTGCTCGCCGATCCGGATGCCGGGGCCGACGCCTTCGTCCGGCCCGGGCACATTTTCCCGCTGCGCGCCATGCCGGATGGCGTGTTGCGCCGCGCCGGCCATACCGAGGCCGCCATCGATCTCACCCGCCTCGCCGGCCTGCCCGAGGCCGCGGTGATTTGTGAAATCATCAATGACGACGGCACCATGGCGCGCGTCAGCAACCTCGCCGCCTATCAGAAACGCCACGGCCTCAAGGCCTGCACCATCGCCCAACTCATCGAATACCGCCGCCGCTCCGAGAAACTCGTGGTCTGCGAGCAAACCATCAAGATGCCCACCGACTATGGCGAGTTCGACTGCCATCTCTACCGCGTCATCACCGATGGCAGCCACCACCTCGCGCTCAGCCGCGGCGAGATCGATCCGGAAAAACCCACCATCGTCCGCGTGCATTCCGAGTGCCTCACCGGTGATGTGTTTCACTCGCAACGCTGCGACTGTGGCGGCCAGCTCGCCGCCGCGCTTGAACATATCTCCAAGGAAGGCGGCGTGTTGTTATATCTCCGCCAGGAAGGCCGCGGCATCGGACTGCCCGCCAAAATCCACGCCTACAAGCTCCAGGAGCAAGGGCTCGATACCGTCGAAGCCAACGAAAAACTCGGTTTCGCCTCCGACTTGCGCGACTACGGCATGGGCGCGCAGATCCTTTGTGATCTCGGCGTGCGGCGCATCCGCCTGCTCACCAACAATCCGAAGAAAGTCGTCGGACTCGATGGCTATGGCTTGGAAATCATTGAGCAGCTGCCCATTTCCCTGCCCGCCAATCCGCATAACGAGAGATACCTCGAAACCAAGCGCACGCGCATGGGGCACACTCTCTAACGGTTTCCGCCGAAACCCAGTTCGCGCCGCCGCCGCCAGAGTTCGCGCGGTTTGAAAACACCGGCGGGCGTGATGATGCCGGTGATCAATTCCGGCGGCGTGACGTCAAACCCCGGATTGCGCGCGCCGCTGGCGGGGTTCGCCACGCGGACGTAGGCGCGCTGCCCGGAGGCTGTCACACCCCATGCGCCGAGCACCTCGCCCTCGTCACGGTCCTCGATGGGAATGTCGAAACCATTTCGCAGATTCCAATCAATCGTCGAAAACGGGATCGCGACGTAAAACGGGATCTTGTGCCGCGCGGCGAGAACCGCCTTGGTGTAGGTTCCGATCTTGTTGGCAACCTCACCGGTGCGGCCCAGCACGCGGTCGCTGCCGACGATGACGAGGTCTATCGCGCCGCGCTGCATCAGATGGCCGGCCGCGTTGTCAGCGATGATCCGGTGCGGGATCTTCTGCTGGGCCAGCTCCCATGCGGTGAGCGTGGCACCTTGCGAACGCGGGCGGGTTTCATCGCAGAAAACGTGGAATTTCCTGCCCTCTTGCTGCGCGGCATACATCGGCGCAGTGGCGCTGCCCACGTCCACGAACGCGAGCCAGCCGGCATTGCAATGCGTCAGCACGTTCATGCCATCGCGGATCAACCCCGCGCCGTGCCTGCCGATCTCCGCGCAGTGCCGCGCGTCATCATCGGCGAATGCCCCGGCGGCTGTTAGAGCAAGCTCCTGTTGCACGGCGACGGTTGCGCCCGCACTCATGGCGCGGCGGACGTCATTCATGGCGTTGACCGGATCCACCGCGGTAGGGCGGGCGGCGGCCAGCGTCTGGTAAACGGTTTGGACATGCTGAGAGAATTTTTCCATGTCCTTTCCGCGAAAGGCGCGCGCTCCCTGGGCAAGCCCGTATGCGGCCGTGGCACCGATGGCACCGGCACCGCGCACGACCATGTCGGTGATGGCGGCGGCGGTCTCGCGGAAGTTCCTCGTGCCGATGATTTTGAATTCGTGGGGAAGCAGCCGCTGCTCGATAAGCAGGACGGAGTTCCTTGCCGAGTCAAAGGCAACGGTGCGGTAGTGCCGGGTTTTTCCGTTCAGCGTGACGTTCATGGCTGCCGCCAGAAAACCTCATTCCAAAGCCATGCGCGACGTGAAAATTCACGCGCTGCCGCTCCTGCGAATCTAACATCCGCCGTCACGGATTTTCCCAGCCGAGCGATTTCAAGAACTCCTCGGTGCGGCGCATCGCCTCGTCGAACAACACCGGATCATTCTTCGGAAGCATGTAGCCATGCCCGCCGCCTTCGCGCACCACCAGTTCGCAACGATTTCCAGCCTCGCGCCCTTGATCGGCGTGGTCTTGTCCGCCGCATGCAGTGGCAGGCCGAGCGCTAGGGCGATGAGGAAAAGAATGCGGAACATGGAAATAACCATCCTGGGGTTTGATGGGGTTCAAGGCATGATACAAAGCTCCTCCAGCGTCCGGCCTGCGGCGAGCACTGCGAAGTCATCATGCACGGCCTGCTGCGCCGGTGGCCAGAACACGCCTGCAACAAGCTGGCCCACGATCCATTCCGCGCAGTTCCTTGCGGCTGTTAGATCATCTTCCGAGAAGTCGGCCCACTCGCCCAGCCGCACATCCGGCTCGGTGGCACCCAGGGTGAGATAACATGGCACGGGCAGGCTGCCGTCCCTTTCTTTCAGCGCCAGCACGTAGAGCGGCAGCTGTAGATTCACCCAGCGGAACTCCACGGGCTTATCCTTCTCCAAACCGGAATAAACCGCCGGGCTGTCCGCCGGGAGATGCGCGGGCAGCGTGGTGGCCGCGGTGATTTTCTTGCGATGCGCCGTTTCCACGCTGTCCACCTTGCCGGTCTTGTAATCGATCACGCGCAGCGCGCCGCTTTCCTGATGCCGGTCGATACGGTCGATCTTGCCGGAGACGATCCAGCCACCGAGCGTGATCTCGAATTTCTGTTCGACCTCGACGACCTGCCAACCGTCCTCGCGCACGGCGGCCTGCACCTTGGCGAGCCATCCCATGCGCTGGCGCAGCGCCTCGGTCTGCACGCGCACGGCCAGCGGCGGGCGCTTGCCAAACCACTCGCCGGCCACCTGGTCGAGCCCGGAGGAAAACCAGTCGTGCAACTCATCGGGTTTTGTCAGATCACGCGCCGCAACATCGCGGCCCCAGCGCTCAAGCACTTCATGCGCGAGGTTGCCGAAGTCCCGAGCATTCCACTCCACCCGGCCGGGCTCCGGGCTGTCCATGCGCAGCGCGTGCTTCAGATAGAAACGGAACGGGCAGGCCAGCCATGTGGAAAAAGCCGTCACCGAGAGCCGCGGCGTCATTTCCACCTTGCGCGGCTGCCACTTCCAGTCCGCATGCCAGCGCATGCCGGCTTCCGGCGGTTCCACGCCTTGGAAAAGAAACTTCACCCGCTCCGGCAGCGCGTCGCGGTCCGCGGCCAGCAATAGCCGGGATGGCAGCAGCGCCTCGCCGCCGGTGCCGGATTTCGCACAAAACACATCCACCCGGCCGTCGTTGCGCCGCGCCTCGAGCATGGCCTGATAGAGAAACGCATCGCGTGCCGCGCGTCCGGCATTGCCCGGCAACCCGAGTTGCCTGCCTGCGGCCACGCCCATCCACGGATCTCCCGTGTCGCGCGCCGGCACCTTGCCTTCATTCATGCCGCAGAGCACCAGATGCCGGCCGGGTTCATATAACAACTCCAGCCAGCCCTGCACGTCCATCACCCGCCCCTCCGGCAGCTGCGGCGATGGCGGTGGGATTTCATCGAGCATCAGGCCGATCCAAAACGCCGCATCGCGTTTCACCTGCCGCATCACGGGCGCGGCGGCCACCAGCCAGCCTCCGACTGCCGCAGCCTCCGCGGCGGTGGCGTCCGAGGTCAATGATATCACTTCGAGTGATTTTCCCATCGCCACCGCGAAGTCGCCACGCAGGAAATCCGTGCGCCAGCGCTCCATGATCTCCACGGTTTGCAGCACATCCTGCGCGTTATCGCGATCCGCCGTGGAACGGAAATCCGCGGTGAGCATCCGGTGGCGCAGATCATCCGGCCGGATCGCCATCCAGTCGTTTCTCAGGCGCGCGAGCCGGGATGCCTTGATCTCACGGCTGCCGCCGACCAACGCAGCGGTTTCCGGCATCGCAAAAAGATCCGCCAACGTGGCAAGTTGAGCATCTTTCAACCATGCGGCCCAGAGTTTGAACCAACGCGCCAAACCTTGAGCGACCGGCTGCGCCGCCGGGTGAAACGCCGGCCAACCCGCCCGCGTGAACACTTGCGCCAGCTCATCGCCCGTCACGGTATCTGCCGCACCCATGGCCACCTCATTGGAGGGACTCTTGCATTCCGCCACCACGCGCAGCGCCTCCGCCGCCTCCTGCCGCGGGTCCGCCACCAGGCGCACCGATCCCCACGCGCCATCCGGCCACGGCATCGTGCGCTCCGCCCAGCATTCCAAGGGCCTGCCGATCTGGGAAAACGCCTCCGCCTCGCACTCGGGCGCGGCGATGAGCGCCGTCACCGGGCCGTCCCATGACAGCAGCGCCCGTTCCAACAACGGTGGCGTTTCGGTGATGCCGGCCAGCACCACCGCGGTGATTCCCGGCGGCAGCGCCACGCCATCTGCCAGCACCCGGCTGCGGCTTTGCAGGCCCCATGCATGGAGTTTTTCCTCCATCAGGTTTTCCAAACGCGCCAGCGCATCCCAGCGCCCGGCTTCCACGGACTTCGCGAGAACCCGGGCCGCCGCGGCAAGTGTGAGGCCGTTCTCCTGCAGGGCGCGGCGCAAGCCCGTGAGTTCCGCAGCCAGCCCGCCCGCCCAGGAGCCCTCTCGCTCCGGCGCCTGCGGAAACAATTCCTGATAGACCGCCCAATCCTCCACGCCCTCCAGCGTCTCCAGCCAGGCAACGCGCTCCATCCAGTCCGCCGCCACCGCCGGATCCGGCGTCTTGAGCAACGATCCGGGCGTGGCTATTTTCGGCGCAAGCAAGGCCCCGCCCGCCTGTTCCGCAAGCGCCTCACGCAGCCGCCGCCCGCCCTGGGACGTGGGCACCACCACCAGCCAGCGCGGCAATTCCTCCCGCCGCTCCAGCAACCATGCTGCGGCCCGCTGCAAAAACGGCCCGTCCCATCCCAGAAACTCACGCTCCATCACGGCCGCGAGCATCGCCGCGCCTGCCTGCCGTGGAAATCAAAATTTCCTCTCCGCCCGCGCAAGCTTCCCGCTGGAGTTTTCCGCAGCCTGTTGCAGGATGCCCCATCATGTGCACACTCCCAGCCGATTACGAAAAACTCGGCCAGTTCTACCTCGGCCGTGGCTACAATCCGGAGTCCAAACAGGCCGACGGCGAATTGGTCCTTTACGACTCCAAGGACCTCGTCACCCACGGCGTGGTGCTCGGCATGACCGGCTCCGGCAAGACCGGCCTCTGCCTCGCGCTGTTAGAAGAGGCGGCTATGGACAACATCCCCGCCATCGTCATCGATCCCAAGGGCGACATTTCCAACCTGCTGCTCGCCTTCCCCGAGCTCGACGCCGCGAGCTTCCGCCCGTGGATCAATGAGGACGATGCCGCGAAAAAAGGCATTACCGCGGAACAACACGCGGAAAAAACCGCAGCCATGTGGAAGAACGGCCTCGCCGAGTGGGGCCAGAACCCGGAGCGCATCCGCGAGTTCAAGGACAAGGTGGACATTAACATTTTCACCCCCGGCAGCAAGGCCGGCATCCCGGTTTCCATCCTCAGCTCGCTGGAGGTGCCGCCGTGTGAAATCATGGACGACGGCGAGCTGTTAGGCGAACGGATCGAAAGCACCGTCTCATCCCTGCTCTCGCTGGTGGGCGTGGATTCCGGCTCACTGCAAAGTCCGGAAGCCGTGCTCATTTCCAACATCTTCCACAAAGAATGGGAGGGCGGGCGCAATATCACATTGGAAAGCCTCATCCGCTTGATCCAAAGCCCGCCGTTCGAAAAGGTCGGCATCATCGATCTGGAGAACTTCCTGCCGGAAAAATCCCGCCAACCGCTGGCACTCAAGTTTAACAACCTTCTCGCATCGCCCGGCTTCTCCACCTGGCTGGAAGGCCCACCGCTCGACATTGCCAAAATGCTGCACACGCCCGCCGGCAAGCCGCTCATTTCGATCTTCTCCATCGCCCACCTTGATGACACCCAGCGCATGTTTTTCGTGAGCCTGCTGCTCAACCAGATGCTCGGCTGGATGCGCGCGCAGAAGGGCACCACCTCGCTGCGCGCGCTGCTCTACATGGATGAAATCTTCGGTTTCCTGCCGCCTTCGGCAAACCCGCCGTCCAAGCGGCCGATGATGACGATCCTCAAGCAGGGCCGCGCCTTCGGACTCGGCTGTCTGCTCGCCACCCAGAACCCGGTGGACCTCGACTACAAGGCGCTCTCCAACATCGGCACCTGGTTCCTCGGCCGCCTCCAGACCGAGCGCGACAAGCTGCGCGTGCTCGACGGCCTCGAAGGTGCCGCCGGATCGCAGAACGCGAAGTTCAACCGCAAGGAAATGGAAACCCTTCTCTCCGGTCTCGGCAACCGCGTGTTCCTGATGAACAACGTGCACGAGGACCACCCCGTGCTGTTCCATGTGCGCTGGGTGATGAGTTATCTAACAGGCCCGCTCACCCGCGGCCAGATCAAGACGCTGATGGACCCCAGGCGCGCGGATTTCGAAACCACCGCGAAACCCGCCACCGCCAACCCGATGGCCATGCCCGGCGTCGCGCCATCCGCCGCCGCATCCTCCCGCCCCGCCGTCGGCGCGGGGGTGAAGGAACTCTTCGCCGTTTCTCCTGCGGATCCTGCGGACACCATCTATCAGCCGCACCTGCTGCGTACGGCCACCGTGCATTTCACCTCGGCCAAAACCGGCGCGGATGAAGCCCGCGAGGTGCGCCTGATCAACCCGATCCTCGCCAGTGGCATCGATTGGGAAACACAGGTGGAGCCGCCAAATTCCACCGCCGAGTCACCCGCTGAGGGCGCGGGTTTCACCGAGCTTCCCGGCTTCGCGATGAACGCCGCAAACTACAAGCAGGTCGAAAAAGACTTCGCCGAATGGCTTTACCGCAACGAGCGCGCCGAAATCTTCGCTTGCGCGGCGCTCAAGGCATGGTCGAAACCCGGCGAGAGCGAAGGCGATTTCCGCGCCCGACTCACCCACGAAGCACACGAGGCCCGCGATGCCGCCGTGGAAAAACTCCGCAGCGCCGGCGCGAAAAAGACCGGCACTTTGCAGGACCGCCTCCGCACTGCGGAAGCCCGGTTGGCCAAGGAAAAGGCCGAGGCCAACGCCGCGAAAATGCAGGCCGGTGTCTCGGTGCTCGGCGGCATTCTCGGCGGTCTGTTAGGCCGCAAGACATCGCTCACCACGCTCTCCCGCGGCAGTTCCGCCATCGGCAAGGCCACCAGCGCCTACAAGCAACAACAGGACGTCGCCAACGCCGGCAGCCGCATCGAGGACATTGCCGGAGAAATCCAAGCCCTCGAAGCCGAACTCCAGGCCGAGATCGCGCGCATTGGCACCGCCTTCGATCCCGCGAACCTGAAACTGGAAACCGAGACACTCAAGCCAACGAAATCCAACATCAAGGTGGAGTCCGCCGCCCTGCTGTGGATCTAAAATCAAGCGCCGAGCGTGGGATCATAGTCCTTCGGTGCCCGCACGATCTTCTCGATGCCGTGCTTGGTGACCAGGTTCCCACCGGATGAGCGGCTCTTGATGCCAAACTCCGCGAAGTGCAGCGGCCGGATGAGATTGCGCATGCGCAGCGCGGGCTTGAGGTGAACGAGAAGCATCTGGGCGC
>Ga0105090_10000274_pt1 | contig 23951 bp, 19 predicted proteins | sample PPLLak3March2015_FD_79110 | JGI IMG/M metagenome (GOLD analysis project Ga0105090, IMG submission 79110) | Freshwater sediment microbial communities from Prairie Pothole Lake near Jamestown, North Dakota, USA - PPLs Lake P7 Core (1) Depth... | ecosystem: Environmental > Aquatic > Freshwater >...
CGAGCCTCGCCATCCTGCGGCCGTCGGTCATCGCCGGCGAGCGGGCCGAATCGCGGCCGCTCGAGCGGGTCAGTGAGCACCTGCTGCGTCTGGCCCCCGCAACGTGGCGGCCGGTGCTGGCACGTGACATTGCGGGGGCGATGATCGCCGTCGCGCTGCGCGAGCCGTCCGGCGTGACGGTCGTCGAATCGCGGCAGATCCCGGCGGCCGCGCGGCAGTCATAGGCCTTCGCCCAGCACCTCGAGCAGCGCTCGGCCGTAGCGCTCCAGCTTGCGGGCGCCGATTCCCGGGATCTCGGCCAGCGTGTCCAGGTCGCGAGGCTGCTGGCGGGCAATTTCCGCGAGTGTCGCGTCGTGCAGGATCACGTAGGCGGGCACCGCCTGTCGTCGGGCCTCGACCAGACGCCAGGTCTTGAGGCGCGAGAGTCGTCCTGCGTCGCCGCTCGACGCTGGCGCTGTGGCGCGTGGAGAAGGCGCCGCTGCCGATTTCCTCGCGCGCTTCACGCGGGGCGCGGTGCGACGCATCTCGACGGACTGTTCGCCCTTCAGTACGGGCCGGCTTGCGGGCGTCAGGCGCAGCGCACCGTAGGCGGCGTGGTCGACGTTCGCGAGCCCGTGAGCGACGAGCTGCCGGAAGACGTCGCGCCAGGCGGCGTCGTCCAGTTCCGCCCCGATGCCGAACACGCCGAGCTGCTGGTGATCCCAGCTCAGCACGCGCTGGGTTTCCTTGCCGCGCAGCACGTCGATGACGTGCACGGCCCCGAAGCGCTGCCCGGTGCGGTAGATCGCCGACAGCGCTTTCTGCGCCGGCAAGGTGGCGTCCCAGGTCTCGGGCGGTTCGAGGCAGGTGTCGCAATTGCCGCAGGGCGCGATGGCCTCGCCGAAGTAAGCGAGCAGGCGCACCCGCCGGCATTGCGCGGTCTCGCACAGGCCGAGCAGCGCATCGAGCTTGGCGCTCGCGATGCGCTTGTGCTCGTCACCGGCTTCCGAGGCCTCGATCAGGCGGCGCTGCTGCACGACGTCACCCAGGCCGTAGACCATCCAGGCGTCGGCGGGTTGGCCGTCACGCCCGGCGCGGCCGGTCTCCTGGTAGTAGCCCTCGATGCTCTTCGGCAGGTCGAGGTGCGCGACGAAGCGCACGTCGGGCTTGTCGATGCCCATTCCGAACGCGATGGTGGCAACCATCACCAGCCCGTCCTCGCGCTGGAAGCGGGCCTGGCGCTCGCTGCGGGTCGCGGCGTCGAGCCCCGCGTGATAGGCGAGGGCCGGCACGCCCTGCGATCTCAGCCATTCCGCGGTCTCGTCCACGCGCTTGCGCGACAGGCAATAGACGATGCCTGCGTCGCCCGGATGGTTCGCGCGGATGAAGGCGAGCAACTGTGCGCGGGCATCGCGCTTGTCGATGATCGTGTAACGGATGTTGGGGCGGTCGAAGCTCGAGACGAAGACGCGCCCGTTGCCGAGCGCCAGGCGCTCGATGATCTCGGTGCGGGTCTGCGGATCGGCGGTGGCCGTGAGCGCGATGCGCGGCACGTGCGGGTATCGCTCGTGCAGCACGGCGAGCTGCAGGTACTCGGGACGGAAATCGTGGCCCCACTGCGCGACGCAGTGCGCCTCGTCGATGGCGAACAGCGCGATGCGGGCCTGGTCGAGCAGGTCGAGGCAGCGCGGCGTGGTCAGGCGCTCGGGTGCGACGTACAACAGGTCGAGCTCGCCCGCACGCAGGGCGCGCTCGACGCTGCGGGCCGCGGCCGCGTCGAGCGTCGAATTCAGGAACGCGGCGCGGACGCCGAGCTGCGTGAGTGCCGCCACCTGGTCCTGCATCAGGGCGATCAGCGGCGAGACGACCACCGCCGTTCCCGGCCGCAGCAGGGCCGGCAGCTGGTAGCAGAGCGACTTGCCGCCGCCCGTCGGCATCAGCACCAGCGCGTCGCCGCCGGCCACGACGTGCGCCACGACCTCGCCTTGCGCGCCGTGGAACGCCGCGTGCCCGAAGACGGAGCGCAGGATGTCGAGCGGTGCCGGGTTTAACGTATCAACGCTTGGCAAGGTCGCCCATGGTACCGGGTGCCGCGATGGCGATGGTCGCGATCAGCCGGCCTTCGCCCTGGGCCGGGGCTTGGCCTTGGCCTTCTGCCGCTGGAGGTCGCGAGAACCCGGCGCAGGTCGGCGGGCGTGACCGCGGGCCTGGTCCCTGGGTGGCGGTTCACCGGTTGGGGCGGGCAGCGCATCTGCGGCCGCCAGCAGTTCCTCCCAGGCCCCGCGCATGCACTCCATGAACACGCCCGGGTCCGGCAGCATGCTGCGGCACGACACCATCGAGACCCACATCACGCCGTTGTAGCTGACGCCCGTGAAATTGAGGCCCACGCCGTCGGCCGGAATGCTGACCGGGTAGAGGCACATGGCCTTGGCGCCCGCCAGGTAGATAGCCTCGTCCGGGCCTCGTACGTTGGAGACGGTCAGGTTGACCGTGCGGATGACTGCCTTCTGGAGCAGGCCATTGGCGGCGACCGGCGGCAACACGTCCAGCAGGTTCTTGAGCAGGTCGAGGCCCATCTTCTCGCCCCTCGCCTTGCTCGCGAGCGTTTCCCCGTGCACCGCTCGCAGGCGCTCGATCGGGTCCGCAATGTCCGAGCGCACGCGCACCGGCACGCCGGCCACGTCGTTGCCGCCTGCCGAGGCGTCGCTGCGCAACGAAATCGGCATCAGTGCCGACAGCGATTCATCCGGCAGTTCGCCCTTGCCGTCGAGGTACTTGCGCACGGCTCCGCCGGCGACCGCAACGAAGATGTCGTTGAGAGTGGCGCCCGGCACCTTCTGGCGGACGCGCTTGATCCTCGACAACGGCATGCCGAACGCTTCCATCACCCGGTGCTGCGACACCTGGTCGCTGAAGCGCGTCACGGGCGCCGCGGTCGGGAGCAGGGCGGTCACCTCCTTGACGACGCTGGCAAGGTCGCCGCGCGCGATGACGGGCAGCTGTACCTGGCCGGCGTGCAGCAGGCGCGCGCCAATCTGCGCGGACAGGCGTGCGAACCGGGACGCCTGCTCCACTCCGGAGTAGACGGTGCGTGCGACGAGCTCGAAGTTCGACGGCGTGCGGTCCGCGACGACCGTGCGCTGGGCGCCGAGATCGGCATCGTCGTCGGGCGTCGAGCTGTGCAACTCGCGCAGCAGGTGCACGGCCGCCATGCCGTCCACGATGGCGTGGTGGATCTTGAGGAACATCGCGAACGCGCCGGGCGGCAGCTTCGGGATGTTGTCGAGGCCTTCGATGATGTACGCCTCCCACAGCGGGTGCTCGCGGTCGAGCGGGCGGGAGTGCAGGCGCGCAACCTGGATCATCAGTTGCCGCCAGTCGCCCGGCTTGGGCAGCGCGATGTGCCTGATGTGGTACTCGACGTCGAGGTCCGGGTCCGCGACCCAGTAGGGCCGGTCGATGCCGAACGGCACGTGCACCAGCCGGCGCCGGAACAGCGGGTGCAGGTGCAGCCGCCGGTCGAAGTGATTAAGGATGTCCTTGAAGCGTACCTGCCCGTCGGGCGCGGTCGTGACGTCGTAGACGCACAGGGCGCCCACGTGGTTGTACATGTTGCGCCGCTCCGAGTAGAGCATGACGTTGTCGGTGCCGCTCAACTGCTGCATGTGGAGTCCCTCGGGGGCGCGGGGCGCGGGACGCGCTCCAGGTGGTCGCATTCTTGGCGACGGCGGGGCGACTGTGCACCCGTCGGAGCGAGGGGGCGCCCCTAATTGCCGAGTTCGGCGCGAGCGACGTCGTAGACGTACTTGAAGCGCTGGTTGGACGGGTCGATCTCGGTGGCACGCCGCAACTCGCGCAGCGCCTCGTCCTTGCGCTGTTGGCGGACCAGCGACAGCCCGAGGGCGTGGTGCAACGCCGCGGACTGCGGCGCCACGGCCAGGCCTTCGCGCAGCAGCGACTCGGCCTCGGTCTCGCGGCCGAGCACGCGCATCAGGTCCGCCAGGTTGGCCCACGCCGGGGCGAACCCCGGGTCGAGCCGCAGTGCCGCGCGGAACTCGGCCTCGGCTGCGAACACGTCGCCACGCTCCGCCAGGAACCCGCCGAGGTTGGTGCGGTGCTCGGGACGATCGGCATTGAAGCGCTCGGCAGCGACGTACTCGGCCGCCGCCCGCTGGAAGGCGGCGAGCCGGTCGGCATCGAAGGCGTCGTCGGCGAGCGGCGCCAGCGTCTGTGCCGCCTGCATGCGCACGATGCGCGAAGGATCGTCGAGCAGCGACATCACCGCGGCGCGCTGCGGAGGCGGCAGCTGCTCGTACACCCCAACGCCGGCACGTCGCACCAGCGGGCTCGGATCCTTGAGAGCGGCTTCCGCGGCGAGCAACGCGTTCTCGCCGGGCAGCCGCGCCAGGCGTTCGATCGCGGAGGCGCGGGCGATGGCGGACTCGCCCAGGTTGGCCACCACCTGCGTCAGCGCAATGTTTGCCGAGGGGTCGCCACGGTCGGCCGCCGCAAAGGCCTCTGCGAACCCCTGGAAGCCGGGCTTCGGCTCCGGGTAACGCTTGCGGATCTCGGTGGCCGCCCACTGCGCCTCCCGATCCGTGTGGCACTGGTTGCAGGCGTTCGGGGTGCCGAGGGTCACGGTGCGATCGGGCCGCGGGATGCGGAAACTGTGGTCGTGGCGCGCGTCCACCACCATGTAGGTCTCGGTCTTCATGTGGCACGACGCGCATGCGGCGCCCGGCGTGCCCGGCTCGTGGAAATGGTGGGCCGGCGTGTCGTACTTCGCGGCCGAATGGCACTGCGCACAGACGGCATTGCCGGGCGCGTGCAGCTTGCCGCCGTGGGGGTCGTGGCAGTCGCCGCAGGTGACGCCCTTCTCGTGCATGCGGCTCGACAGGAACGAACCCCAGTTGAAGACCTCGTCGCGCTGCTGGCCGTCGGGGTAATAGAGGCCGGCGACCAGCAAAGACGGCAGGTAATGGTCCGCGAACGGTTCGCCCGGCCGATAGTCGTCGGAGAACTGCCCGCGGCGCGCGTGGCACTGCGCGCAGACGTCGAGTTCCTTGCTCGTGGTGCGGGGGATCGTGCGGGAAGCATTGCCGGTCGCGGGGTCGATCACCCAGGCGGCCCCCCGTCGCTCGTCGAACGTCACGGTCAGTCCGCCCGGCGCCTCGCTCCCGGCACTGGCCGCCTGGCGCGCCAGCTCGACGTGGCGGCTGCCGGGGCCGTGGCAGGCCTCGCAGCCGACGGTAATTTCCTGCCACTGCGTGGCGTAGGTGCTTGCGGTGGCATCGAAATTCTTCCGCACGGCCGTCGAGTGGCAGTCCGAGCACATGTAATTCCAGTTCTGCTGGCGCCGGGTCCAGTGCAGCTCGTCGGTGTGATCGATGCGCTCGTTCGGGTAGAGATGGAACCAGCGCTGGCCGCCCTGGTCCTTCGGCCGCGTGTCCCAGGCGATGCCGAGGGCCTGTACCCGGCCCCCGTCCAGTTCGATCAGATATTGCTGCAACGGGTACACCCCGAACGTGTGGCGTACCTCGAAGTCCGCGAGCTTGCCGTCGGGGCCATCGGTGCGCACCACGAACCGGCCGTCACGGCGGAAGAACTCGCTGGTCACCCCGCGATGGCGGAATTTCACGCCCGAGAAGTCGCCGAGCACGGTCTGGTCGTCGGCAACCTGGATCGCCACCGCGTGCTGCGACGCCTGCCACCGCTGGTATTCGTCGACGTGGCATTCCCGGCAGGCCGCCGACCCGACGTGGGTCGGCGGCACGACGGGGCCTGCGGTCGCGGCGGGCGGGGCGTCGTCCGACGGCGATGCGCCCCCCAGCAGGCCGAACCGCCACGCGCCGACGAGCCCAAGCAGCAGCGCGAGCGCGAAGATCGTTGCGACCAGAGGACGGCGTGGCATCGGCGGGTGTCCCCGGGTCGCGTGGTGCGGCCTACATCTTCTGCTTGGGCTTGAGGTCCATCGGCACCGGCGAATGGGCCTTCAGTTCCTCGAGGCCCTGGATCGTGATGCCGGCCCAGTTCTGGAACAGCAGGCGGAACTCCGTGGTGTTCGTGGCCCGATTCGCCTGCGTGCGGCCGGCGATGCCCTGGGTCTCGCGGCGGTCGATCACGCGGCCCATCAGTGCACCGGACTGCGAGTCCCGCACCTCCACGAACAGCGTGGCCTCGCCTGCCTCGGTGGTGAAGGTCTTGCTCATGCCGGTACTGCCCACGTCGGGCGCGTTGATGTACAGGTTGACCACCGCGGTCGAGACGCGCAGCACGTCCGGTCCCGGGGTCGTCACGACGGCATAGCCCGCCTTCGCGTATTCCGCGGCGAAGATCTCGTCGAAGTTGGTGCGTGCCGCCGCGAGGATCTGCTCGGCCTCTTCCTTGCTGACCCTGCGCGACAGGTCGCGCGTGTCGTTCATCCGCTTGAACCAGTCCTTCTGGAAGGCGACCTGCGTCGGGTCGATCATGACCTTGGTGTAGGGGCGGAAGTCCGCGCCCGGCAGCAGGAAAGCCGCGTCCATCCGCTTCGGCTTGACCTCGACGAGACCGTCCCAGGACTCGGGCGCGTCGGCGGCGAACGCCGCTCCGGCACTCGTGAACAAGAGGGCAGCGGCAAGCCATCTGAGCGCTTTCATGTGGTGAGCTCCAGGTGAATGAGGTTGCGACGGCACCGCCCTCGACGCGCAGCATGCGCGCCGCACCGGTCGAGGTGGGGGCCTGGCGGGTGAATTATAGCCGCCGCGGGCGTGGGTCCGGGGCCGTGGCCGTCGTCTGGCCGCGAACGGGCCTGGCTTCGGATCAGGCGGCGCCCCGGGTGGCGTAGCCGTCGTTCCCGCGGGCCTGCAGGGTGACGTCGAGCGGCTCGATGTCCTGCTCGCGACAGAAATCGTGGTAGCGACCGACCGCCGTGCGCCAGTTCTCGGTGGAAGTGACCTGGCCCTCCTCGTCGAGCAGGAACACGTCGCCGCCGACGATCAGCAGCAGGATCGCGTCATCGGTGCCGTCGCCGAGGATCTGCGGCGTGTTGCAGGCGGACGCCGGCTCGATCACCAGGCTGCCCGGGCCGGCGACCCAGTCGTGCTCGCGGTACTTCCAGCGGCCCTGCACGGTGTAGATCGTGGTCGGGCCGGACGTGCGATGCCGCGGCAACTCGACGCCCGGGGGCGCCCGCAGCACGAGGATCACCTCGCCGCGCATCGGGTCCGCGGAAGGCAGCTTCACGGACACGAGCCCGGCGTACGGCTCGAGGGGCAGCCTTGCCGGTGATCGCGCTCGGCGTCGGCATCGGCGTGGACTACGCGCTGTACCTGCTGTCGGTGCAGTTGCGCAGCCAGCGCATGGGCCTGCCGTTGGCCGAAGCGTACCGCTCGGCACTGGCGTTCACCGGTCGCATCGTCGCGCTGGTGGGCCTCACGCTGGCGGCGGGCGTGATCACCTGGGCGTGGTCGCCGATCAAGTTCCAGGCCGACATGGGCATCCTGCTCGCGTTCATGTTCCTGTGGAACATGCTCGGCGCGCTGATCCTCATTCCCGCCCTGTCCCGGTTCCTGCTGCCAACTTCGGCGGTGTACAAGGCACCGGCAGTAGTGGCGTAAGACCGTACTGATCAGCGACCGTCGTTCCCGGGCCCGCGGCGGCGCGTCCTGAGGGCGACGGCCGGGCGCCGCTTCGACGCGGCCAGCTTCAGTTCCTCGTAGGCGTCCTGCACGTGGCCGCTCAGTTCCGGCAGGTCGTACATGGTGGCGCCGCTGCCGACGAACCCGAAGTCCATGCACTCGTGGTACGAGGTCAGCGTCACGTTCAGGCCCACGGACATGGCGATCGCCGACACCGGGAACGTGCCGACCAGCGGTGCGCCATTAAGGTACAGCCGCTCGCGTCCGCCCGGCACGTTCGAGATCACCAGGTTGGCGAGCGGGGGCGCCAGGCGGTCGACGTGCGTCGCCGTGGTCAGCTCGGCCACGCCGAGCAACGCGATCGCGTAGACCATCGCCGCGTCCTTGGACATCGCGCGCAGCTCCTGCTTGCCTGCGTCGAGTGCTGCCACGACCTGTCCGATGCGATCGATGACGGTTGCCTCGTGCTCGCCGAGGTGCACGAACATGGCCGAAGCCCTGGTGCCGGCCGCCGTGTCGCCTTCGTCGCGCAGGGACACCGGGCAGAACGCGACCAGTCGGTGCGCGAAGGCGCGTCCAGTCCGTCGCAGGTAGCGATGCACGCCTTCGTCCACGATGGTGACCGCGAGGTCGTTTAGCGTCGCCCCGAAGTGCCGGCCGACCGCGTGCATTTCCTCGAGCGGCAGGGACAGGGTCGCGATCGAACGGGCCATCTGCAGCGGCTCGTTCATCGGCCCGCGATGCGCCGTGAACGGTGCGCTGCCGACCGGGTCGGCGCCCAGCAGCGAGGCGACCCCCTTCTTGAGCGCGGCCACCGAGACGTCCGTGAGGGCAAGCGTCTGCCTGGTCGCGGTCAGGCCGAGCTCGGCCAGGCGATCGACCAGCGCCTTCGGCGGGCGTGACTTGCGCACCGGGACGTCGGCTGCGAATGCCGGCTTGGGAATCGAGCGCCGGGCACTCGGGCTCAGGCTCGTGTAGAGCCGCTTGATGCCGGATACGCCGTCGATGATCGCGTGATGCACCTTCGTGTACACGGCAAAGCGGTCGTCCGGCAATCCGTCGATGAGCCAGTTGCGGAACAGCGGCCGGGCGCGATCGAGCAACGGCTCGTGCAGGTCGGCCACCAACCGCAGCAGGTCGTCGTACGTCCCGCCGTCGGGCAGCGCGATGTGCTGCGTGTGGTAGGTCGGGTCGAACGATGCCGCTGCGCGGAACTGCGGCACGCGGGTGCCGCCGAGTTCCGGAACGTAGTTGAACGGCGGCGTCGGCTCGTAGGAGCGGTAGGCCTCGACGATCTCGCGGACGACGCCCGGGCGACCCTTCGGCTTCTCGAACAGCAGCAGCGCGCCGACGTGCGTCGGGCTTGCCGGTGTCTCCATGATCAGCCACATCAGGTCGAGCGGCGGGATCGGCTTGGTCATCGGTGTCGCCCTACTTGCTCAGGATGTGGATTGCGACGGCGGCCTCCTCGATCCCCTGCAGGCCGCCGCCGTTCTCCTGGATGGCGTGGCGTGCGCCCTCGACCTGGCGCGCCCCGGCCTCGCCGCGCAGCTGCGTGACGAGCTCGTAGAGCTGACCGATGCCGGTCGCACCGAGCGGATGGCCCTTCGACTCCAGGCCGCCCGACGGATTGATGGGGATGCGCCCGCCGAGCGTGAACTCGCCACGCTCCGCGGCCGGACCGCCGCCGCCCAGCGGCACCAGCCCCAGGTTCTCGGCCTGGATGATCTCGCCCATCGCCGAGGCGTCGTGCACCTCGGCCACGTCCATGTCCTCGGGGCCGAGGCCGGCCAGCTCATAGGCCCGTAGCGCAGCGAGGCGGCTGACGTGCTTCTCGGGCTCGTCCATGCGCCGGTGCGTGAAGCTGCGGATCACGCTGGCCGCCACCCTGATGCAGCGCTGGCGGTCGGCGCCGATGCGCTCGAGGCCCTCCTCGGTGCACAAGATGGCCGCCGCCGCGCCATCCGAGAGCGGCGCGCACATCGGCAGCGTGACTGGGTAGGTGATGGGCGGCGCCGCGAGCACCTCCTCGATCGTGAAGGGCTTGCGGAACTGCGACCACGGGTTGTGCACCGAGTGCTGGTGGTTCTTGGCGCACACCGCGGCGATCTGCCGCTGCGTGGTGCCGTAGGTCTTCATGTGCCAGCGGCAGAACGCCGCGTAGATGGCCATGAACTTGCTGTACGGGCGGTCGGACTCCGAGCCCGGCGGCGGCGTGATGCCTTCGCCCAACTTCACCAGCGTGGCGGCATTCTCCTCCGCCTGCGAGACGTCCCAGCCGCCCTCGAAGACGGCGAGGGCCCGGGCCTTGTCCGGGATGTTCATCTTCTCGGCGCCGAGGGCGAGCGCCACGTCGGTCGTGCCGGCCTTGAGGCTCTGCACGGCGAGATTGAATGCCGAGCTGCCCGAGGCACAGGCGTTCTCGACGTTGTAGACCGGGATGCCCTCGATGCCGATCTTGCTGAACACTACCTGGCCCGGGATCGAGATCTGCCCCTGCAGCGGGCCGTTGGTGATGCCCGCATAGTAGGCGACGCCGATCTGCGGCGCGGTGCAGCCGGCATCGGCGAGCGCACGCACCAGCGCCTCGCCCGCCAGGTCGTGCAGGCTGCGCTCGGGATGACGGCCGAACACCGTCATGGCGATGCCGGCGATGTAGATCTGGGTCACGGGGGTTCCTGGAGGCCGGGTTCGTGGCGACCTGCAGGACTAGCCTGCGACGCGCTTGAGTATGGCCGGGTAGCCATTGGGCAGGATGCGGGTCAGCCAGTAGAGCGACGTGGACTTGTGGCCGGTGATGATGCGCTTCTTGCCGCGCTCGACGCCCACGATGATGTCTGCGGCACAGTCCTCGGGCGGAGTCTTCAGCAGCCTCTCGGCCTGCACCGCGAACCGGGCTTCTTCCTCGCCGGCGGCGGCACAGCGCCGGCCGGCTTTCTCGATGTTGGTCTTGATGCCGCCCGGATGCACGCACACCGCACGCACGCCGGTGCCATCGAGTTCGCTCCACAGGCACTCGGTCAGTCCGCGGACGCCGAATTTCGAGATGTTGTAGGCGGCCTGCGCCGGGAAGCCGGCGAGGCCGAAGACGCTCGAAATGTTGACGATGCAGCCTTCGCCCTGCGCCAGCATCATCGGCAGGAACGCCTTGGTGCCGTAGATCACGCCCCACAGGTTGATGCCGAGCTGCCACTCGATCTCGTCGATCGTCAGGTGCTCGACGGTGCCAACCATGGTGGCACCGGCATTGTTCACCACGAAGTGCGCCGTGCCGAAATCGCGCCTGACGTCGTCGGCGTGGGCGAACACCGCCGCGCGGTCCGACACGTCGAGCGCGTAGCCACGCGCCTCGGTCACCGCAGGCAGCGAGGCCAGGGTTTCCTGCAGTCCCGTGGCGTTCACGTCCGAAAGGGCGAGGCGGGCGCCCTTCGCCGCGACCTGCTGCGCCAGCGCGCGCCCGATGCCGGAGCCTGCGCCGGTAATGACCACGACCTTGCCCGCAAATGCGTTCATGCCATGCACTCCTGACTGCGCGCTCAGATCTTGCGCGCCGTGTTCTGCCAGTACCGCGCCCGCAGGTCCTTCTTGAGCACCTTGCCGACCGGGCTGCGCGGCAGGGAATCGACGAAGTCGACCGACTTGGGCGCCTTCACCGAGCCGAGCCTGTCCTTGCACCGTGCGATGAGTTCATCGGCGCTCACCTGTTGCCCGGCGTTGAGTTCGACCACCGCCTTCACCGCTTCGCCCCATTTCTCGTCGGGCACGCCGATCACGGCGCAGTCCTGCACCGCCGGGTGGCCCCAGATCACCTGCTCGACCTCGCTCGGGTACACGTTGAAGCCGCCGGAGATGATCATGTCCTTCTTGCGGTCGGTGATGTGCAGGCAGCCCTCCGCGTCGAGGTGGCCGACGTCGCCGGTGTGCAGCCATCCGTCGACGATGGCTTCGGCGGTCTTCTCCGGCGCCTTGTAGTAGCCCTTCATCACCAGGTCGCCACGCACGCAGATCTCGCCGGTCTCGCCCTTGGGCAGGACCTGGTTCGCGTCGTTCATGATCTCGACGCGGATCAGCGGGTTCGGGCGTCCCACGGACGACAGCCGCTCGTCGGACGCGAGCTTGCCGCCGACGAAGTGCTCACCCGGCGTCAGGTAGGCGATCGATGCGGGCGCCTCGGTCTGTCCGTAGCCGCCCATCATCACCGGGCCGATGACCTGGATCGCCTGCTTGAGCTTCTCGACCGACATCGGCGCGGCGCCGTACATGAAGTACTTGAGCGAGGAGAAGTCTACTTTCCTGCCGAGGTCCGGGATGTCGAGCAACCGGTAGATCACCGTCGGCGGCAGGAACAGCTCGGTCACGCGGTACTTCGGGATCGCCCCCAGCAGCAGCGCCGGGTCGGGCTTGGTCACCACGACGACCGTGCCGCCGCGCGCCGTGCAGGGCAGGGACAGCAGGCCGGCGGTGTGCGTCATCGGCGCCGCCGCGAGATTGACCGGCGCGTCCGCGGCGCCGTACGGGCAGCCGATCATGAAGTGTGCGCAGAACGTCTGCGCGCTGCGATGGGTGTTCATGACCCCCTTCGGCATCCCCGTGGTGCCGCCGGTCGCGGAGAGCATCACGACGTCGTCCATGTCGACCGGCACGTTCGGAGGCGTCGCCGGCTGGTCCCGGACCCAGCTCGCGAGCGACCGGGCGCCGGGGAAGTCGGGCAGCTCGTCGTCGATGCAGATCCAAAGCCGGATCTTCGGCAGCCTGGAGCGCAGCTCGGCGACGACCGGTGCGAAGCATTTCTGGAAGAACAGCACCTCGCAGTCGAAGGCGTCGAGCACGAAGTGGTTCTCTTCCGCCGGGTTGCGGGCCCCGACGGGAATCCAGCACATGTTCGCGCGCCACAACCCCAGCGTGCAGGTCCACGCCATCACGTCGTTCGTCGCCCAGACCGCGCCCTTGGTCTCCTTGGGGAGTCCCAGGGCGAGCAGGCCATTGGCGATCCTGCACGACAGCTCGCCGACTTCGTCGAAGCTGTAACGACGATCGTCCTGGATGTAGGCGGCACCCTGCGGGTTGATGCGCCAGCCCCGGTCGAAGAAGTCGATGATCGCCATGGTCGAACTGCTCAGAGCTGGGTGACGGTGGCTCGCGCCAGGCCGCGCTGCTCGAGGAAGCCGAGCAGGTAGCGGTGCCCGAACGCCTTCGAGCCCGACGCGAAGCCGACCTTGCTGGTTTCGCCGTCGAGCAGCTTCATGACGGCCGCGGCCTGCAGGGCGCCCGTGGAAATGTAGGGCGTGATGCCGTGGACCGTGGCGCGAACCGCCGCGAGCTGGCCGCGGCCGATCGCGAAATCCACCGTGCGCGCCACGGTGGTCCGCTCGCGCGGCGGCATGCTGGGGGTGGTCGAATCGACAATCTGCTTGATCACCGCGTCCTGGTGTTCCCGCGGCAGGTTCTTGTACTCCGCCTCCCACTTCTGGCCGAGGCCGTGCACCAGTTGCATGACGTTGTTGTCGTAGAAGCCGACGTATGACGTGCAGCTGCGCACGCGTCCGTCGTGCTCCAGGTACACCGGCAACGACGTGCCGCCCCACGGGATCGAGAACACCGGCTGCACGAAGCCAGGGTCGACGACGTTGGCCGAGGCACCCGGCGCGTGCGGCACCAGTTTCTTCTCCCAGAGGTAGCACTGTTCGGCGCGAAGCAGCTCGAAGATCGAAGCCGTGGAGCCGACCGTGACGCCCGAGGCGGCGAAGCGCGGGCCGCGGCAGAGCGTTGCGGTCTCCAGCACGTCGACGCCGTGCGTCTCGAGCGCGAGCTCGGCAGCAATCTCGGCGAACGTGTACATGTAGGCAATCGAGGGCGAGACGAGCAGTCCGGCCTGGGCGTACGACTCGCCGAACTGGTCGCGCACCGCGCGGATGTAGCCTTGCTCACCCGTGGTGTCGATGTGGTGGCAGCCGGCCTTTAGCGCAGCCTCCACGGCGGTCAGCCCGAAATTCACGAACGGACCGACGGTGTTGCACACCACCTTGGCGCCCTTGAACACCCTGGTGAGCGCCTCGACCGTGTGCTCGGTCTCGACGATCTCGTAGGTGGCCGATTCGAGGCGCACGACGCGCTGCGCCATCATCTCCTGCACGCGCTTCGCGCTGCGTGCCACGGCGGTGAACGGGATCTGCTGGTCGATCAGCCAGTCCATGATCAGCATTCCGGTGTAGCCGCTGGCGCCGTAGACGACGACGGGATACTTGGCCATTGGTTCTCTCCTGGAGGGTCGTTCGGTTGAAGTGTCGTGCGCGGAGGGCGGTCAGTTTTGCGACCAGCCCTCGGCGTAGAGTTGCTCGGCGAGCAGCCCGAGCCGCATGGTCAGGACGTAGTTCTCGCCGTCCTCGATGAGCGCGAGGCGCGTGTCGCGGTACAGCTTCTCGATGGGGTACTCGCGCGACGTGCCGTTGCCGCCGAAGAGCTGGAAGGCCTCGTCGACCACCTTCATCGCTTCCTGGGTGACCGTCACCTTGCCGGCAGCCGTGACGTACGGGTGCGTCAGGGGCGACAGGCGCGCAAAAGCCAGGGATCGCCTGGCGACCGAGCGGCACAGCTCGACCCGGCGCAGCATGTCGCCGAGGCGGTAGCGCGTAAGCTGGTGGTCGATCAGGCGCTTGCCGGCCTGCTTGCGCTCGTGGCAGTAATGCAGCGCCAGTTCGAAGGCGGCCCGCGCAACGCCAGTGAAAGTCTGCGCCATGATGGTGCCGGCAAACGACCACGCCGAGGCCATGTTCCCGTAGTACTCGTCCTTGAGCGCGATGGCGAAGCGCTTCGGGATCCGGACGTTGTCGAAATAGATCTCGCCCTGCGGCAGCGAACGCTGGCCCATCTTGTCCAGCGGCTTGCCCTTCGATACGCCAGGCAGGTCGAGCGGGATGATGACGGACATGCCGTGCGGCCGGCCGTCCGCTTCGTAGAAACCGCCGTCGTATTCGGCGCTGATGTAACCCAGCGCGACCTGTGCCACTGCCCCGTTCGATACCCAGGCAGAGCACTGGCCGTTGATCACGATCTCGTCGCCCTCGACCCGGCCCCACATGTTGCCCTTGTTGCCCTGCTGGCCCGCGGTCCATTCGCGTGCCATGTCGAAGATCTGCACGTCGCTGCCCTTGTCGGGGTGCGTGATCATCCAGCAGCCGATCCGGCCGGTGCACAGGTCCACCAGTTCCTGGTTGCCCACTTCAGCGGCCATCACCACTGGAAAGCCGGCGACACCCAGCGACACGGCCAGCCCGGAATCGCCCCAGCCCATTTCCTCGCCGATCAGCGATTCCATGCGGATCGCGATGTCCGCAGGCAGTTCGGCCAGCATGGCCGGGTCGAGCCCCAGCTTCGCGTACTCGGCGAACACGCTGTAATACGGGGAGCCCGGCGCGATGACTTCCTCGGCGCTCAGCTTGTCGAGTTCCGCACCCAGGGGCCGCATGACGTCCTTTGCGAACCGATGCAGCCCCGCTTGGACGGCAGCCTCTTCCTCCGAAAGCGGCGGTTCGAAGCCCGACAGGCCGACGGCCGGCAGCGTGAGCTTCGACTTGAGCTTCATCATGGTCGTGACTCCCCGGATTGGAACGGTACGGGCGGAGTGTGGGGCGGGTGCGTGCTGGCGCCTTTCAGGGATCGGGCGTATTTTTGTCAAAAATCACTCACTACTCTTTTCGGGGGGGGCGGTGGCCGGGCCAGTCTGGTTCAAGGTGCGCAGGGAGCTGGGGCACGTGCCGGTCGTCGCCGGGCGCATACCCGGCTCGACACCGATTTTCGTCGAACGGTACCTGTACCAGGACATCGAGCGGACCGTGTCCGCGATGGGTACGACCGCCCTGGTGGTGCAGTTCGGCGGCGGGCGTGTCCAGGAGGGCGAGCGCGACCACTGGCGCAGCATGAATCTGCCAACGGCCTCGCTGCTCATTCCGCGCGGTGTGGCGACGCACTGGCACTACTCGGGCACGGTCGACTTCGCCGTGTTCTATTTGCTCGAGCCCGGCAGCAACGTGATGCAGACGCTTAATCTGCTCGCGGACTCGCGCGACGCGCCGCTGCCGTTGGGCGATCCACTGGTCGGGGCCGCGGCGCTCGAACTGGTCGGTGAACTGCAGAAGGCGCAAGGCGCCGACGCCGGCTTCATGGAGCGTCTCGCCGGCGTCATGCTCGAGCAGGTGTTTCGCGCGCTCGTGGCGCCGGGCACGCGGGTCATCAGCCCGCGGCACGTGCACTCGTCACGGCTGCAGGCGGTGCTGAACCACATTCACACGAACATCGCCGGCGACCTGTCGGCGCCGAGGCTTGCAGCGCATGCGGAAGTGAGCCTGGCCCACTTCAGCCGGATCTTCCGCGAGGCCACCGGCGTTTCCCCGCACCGCTACGTGCTGGCGGCCCGGCTCGATCTCGCGCGCAAGCTGCTTGCGCAATCGGCCATGCCCATCTCGCGGGTGGCGCAAGAATGTGGCTTCAGTTCGCAGAGCCACCTGACGGCGAGTTTTCGCGCAGCCCACTCGTCCACCCCGGCGCAGTACCGCGCGCACATGCGGCGAGCATCCGGCCGCACGGCCTGAACGCGGCCCGGTTCATGGGGCGTGCGGATCGACCAGGACCTGGGCGTGCTGCTCGGGATCCTTGAGTGCATCGAACGCGCCGGCGACGCCGTCGAGGCCGACGACGCCGGTGATCATCGGCGCGCCGTCGATGACCTGCTGCACGACGCCCGTGACACCGACGCACGCGAAGATACGGGGCGCTTGGGCGCACCGATGCCGAGCCTCTCCGCCAGGCGCCGGGTGACGTGCCACGGGACGGGCAGCTTGCGCAGCTTTTCCTGGGTGCCTATGGACAGCTCGATCACCAGCACCTGGCCCGGACCCGGGACCGGCTCCGCAATGTCGTCGACTCGCAGTTCCGCGTTCTGGCACACGACGGCTTTCATGGCGTTCCTCGTGGCTGATCCTGCGCGGGCCTGCGCGCGACCTAGGCCAGCGACAACACGTAGTCCTGCCGCGTCATCGGTCGCGCGAGGCGGATCGCCATGACGCGGTCTCCACCGGTGCGGGCGACGAGGCCGTCGAAGCTTGCCTTCGCCTCGCCCGTGAGCGCGCGGGCATGAGCAGCGGCCTTGTCGAAGTGCCAGAGCCCGTGCGGCGAGCTGCTGCGCTGCATCTGCACGCCGCGCCATTCGTATTCGATCGGGCCGATGGACGGATGCGTCTTGCGCTCGCCGCTGGCGGAGACCATCGAGCCGGCCGGCATGGCCGGATGGCCCGCGATCCACGCATTGTAGAGCGCAGCGTCGGCCAGCAGCTGCGTGCCCCAGTCCTGGAAGACGAGGCGCAGCACGGGCTCGAGCGTCTCCGGAATCGCATCGCCGGGCGGGAAGGCTGCCGGGCAATCGGGGAATTCGCCGTCACGGATGTTCGCGAGGTTCATGCGCTCGGTCCAGCGATAGACGTTCGGCGCGCGGTCCTTCATCAGCGTCGCGGGGACTGGGTCGCGGCTGAGGTGGGCGAACATCGGTGCCATCAGGCCGAAGTCCGCGATGCTCGGGTGCCCGCCGAGCAGGTAAGGATAGTGCAGGAAGTGATCGTCCAGGGCATCGAGCAACTCGCAGTAGGCGGCCTCGATGGTCGGAATCGTCCGCGGCGTCACGCCCAGCGGCGGCAGGAAGTCGTTGAAGTACTGCATCGTCTGCCGGGCGGTGGCGAATCGCGCCGCGCGATCCGGCCCGCCGTGCAGCGGGCGACCGAACTCCGCACACAGGAAATTCTCCTGCTCGGCGCGATACGACCAGCGGTAGTGCATGCCGGGCGTCAGCAGGCCCTCGGACCCGAAGGCACCGAGCAACCACGCGACGGCCCGCTGCACGGGCGCCTCCGGGATCATCCTGCGCTCCGGCCGCACGGCCTCCAGGTGCTCGATCATGTCGGTGGTGTCCTGGAGAATGCGCCCGTCCGGCGTCTCGAGGATCGGGACCACGAGCAGGCGGACGGCCGGCAGAATCCGGGTGCGGAACTGAGGTCGGAAAATCAGTTCTTCCCGGTAGGGCACGCCTTTCTTGATCAGGTACGACCGGATCTTCCCCGTGTAGAAGGAATGCGGCGAACCCCAGAGGACGTACGTAGCGTTGCTCGTCATGGTCGTGTCGGTCTCGGTGAGAGGGCTGATGGTTGCTTCACTGTGCGGTGCACTGGCCCGATTCGACAAGCGGCTTGAGGCGCTTGCGCGCTCGCAGATGCGTCCGTACTCGTCCTTGCTGCGCGCACCGAAGGCAACGTTGAGGATGCCCTGGTCGCTGATGCGATATCCCGCCGGCCAGCGGATCGTCCTCCATGACTTCTACGTGCACTCCGTCCGGGCTGCGGACGCAGGCGCGCCGACTGCTGCGGGAACCGAGGGGTGCTGCCATTGGCGGTGCCCCGAGGCGCGCGAGCGCGCTGCTCATCATCAGCCGGCTGCCGCCGGCGGGAGCGAAACCGAAGCCTTCGCGGAACCAGCGCTCGGTGCGCCGGAGATCCATGACCGAGAACGCGACCTGGTTGAGAGGCGGGGAGACGGTCGGCATGAGGTGATCCGTGCTGGCCCGGGCGTGTTCCGGCAAGGTTGACGCACCGCTCGGTGCTGGTCTCCCCCTCGTTTGGGGTGGGGCCGGAGACGAAGCCGGCCGCCGCCGGATCACCGAGTCGTCGCGGTCGAGCCCCAGGGCCAGCGCCTTATCTGCCGCCCGGCGTGTACCAGATGGGCGAGGTGTACGCGCGTTCCTGCAGCGTCATCACGGTGCCCGGCAGCGGCTGGACGCCGAAGCGCGCGGCATCGTAGGCCGTCCAGCGCGGCGTCGGGATCTCGAGGACTCGGGCGTAGTAGAACGCCCGCTGCCTGGGATCGAAGTCCAGGTCCTGCCACACGGCGATCAACTCCGGATCGCCGATCGTGTTGGTCCAGGTGGCACGCGCCACGTCCACGGTGCTGCCGACCGCTGGCAGCCTGCCGTCGCTGCCGGGCCGGCGCTTGTCGGCATCGCCCCACGCGACGTCGTAGACTTTCTCCTGCGGCGCGCCCTTCGCGTCGACCCAGCCCTTCACGACCTGGATGCGGTCGAGATTGGCCCCGAGCGGATCCTTCGCCGCGGCCACGAGGAACGAGGGCGCCTTGCCGGCAGGCGCAGGCGGCAGGTCGCCGCCCATGGGCACGCCCTTGCCGTAGCCGATCGTGGCCGGCCGGCGATTGCCGGCATCCTGCGGTTCGAACTCCCAGCCGCCGAAGAAGCGCACGATCATGCGGGGGCCGGTCGTCGCGTAGGTCTCACGCCGCTCCATGGCGTCGAACAACGCCTCGCGCGTGTTCGCCGTGGCCCAGACCGCGGCGTAACCAGAGGCCGAGACCTCCCAGTCCATGATCTTCACGCCCGTCTGGGGGTTGCTGAAGAACGTCTTCGTCATGCGCTCCGGGCTCGGTTCCTGCGGCGCGGTCTTGCCGAAGAAATTATCTTCCTCCACGGCGGCAAGTCCTGTGTGGGCATCGCTGCTGCCGATCATGCCGAACTTGTATGGATTGACCCCGAGCTTCTGCTCGAGCATCAGGCCATTCTTCAGGCCGGAACGCGCGTACTCGAACTCGAGCATGTCCCTCGTCTTGGCCGCGCTGCTGTCGAGGTTGCCCTTGTCCCACCTTTCGAAGTTCGCGAACTCGTCGTTGGGCGAGAGGAACGGGTGCGCTTCGCCGTCGCCCTTTGCCTGCGTGGCCTCGTAGAGGCGCTCCCACTTGGCGCGCTCCTCGGCATATGCCCGGTCTAAAGGTTTGCCGAAAGCCTCCACGGTCGGGAACATGAGGCCGTTGGAGAGGTTGCCATTGTGTGCGATGGCGAGCACGTTGCCGCCGGTCTTTTCCTCGTAACCCGCCATCCACTTCCAGAGCTCGGCCGGATCGTCGCTGCCGAGCGGCCGCACGGTCGTGTACGGCACGATCGCGCCGGCCTTGGTCGCGTTGTCGCGGAAGATCACGTTGCGGTGCAGGTTGTTGCCGCCGGTATTGGACGTCCACTCGTAGCCGATGAAGGCCGTGAAGCGCCCGGGCTCGTTGGCCTCCTCGGCCGCCTTGATGGTCTCGTCCCAGGCGCCCTGGTAGGCGCGCGTGCCGGGGACCGGCATGATGGCCTTGGAGATCGTGCCCTTGCCGAAACTCTGGATGATGTCGATCGCTGCCGCAGCACCCTGGCCGCCGAGGATCATGTCGTGCCAGCGCTTGCCTTGCGGGTCGGCCATGATGTCCGGGCTGCCCGCCATGATCAGCGGGAAGAAGCCCATGCCGTCCGAGTGGTCCGCGACGACGAGGAAGTCGAGCGGTCGTGACAGCCTCACGGGCTGGCCGCTCGAGGAGTTGATCTCGTTGCCCCGGGCGAAGGCGTAGGCGTCGCGCGGCGTCAGGCGCGCCCCGAACGCACCCGCATCCATCGAGAACGCCGTGTGCAGGTGCGTGTCCCCGAAGTACGGGCGGGTCGGGATATTGGCGCCTACGTACGGCGAGTACGGCCGCTGCGCCGGAAAGGCCTTTGCCGCCGATTGCTTGTCCAGGGCGCCGGCGACGCCGACCTGCGCGTCCTTCGCCGCGGCAACCGTCGCCATGCCGGCTGCCAGGGTTGCCCAGGCAAACACAGTGGCTCGAGCGGAGAGGGAGGGCCGGGTGCGCGAGCGCACGGTCCGGTCCCGGCGGGGTAAGAGGGTATTCATGCGGAGCATCATCAGTCCCGGGTCGCGAGCGATCAAGGATGTTCGTCGGCCGCGGGCACCCGGCACGGATTGAGGGTGTCGATTCACGAATGTTCATTCATGCCGACCCGACATCACGCCGCCTTGGCCTTCGCTCGTCACGACCGTCGGATGCGAGGGATGTGGCATATTGCCGCGGACGTACCGGAGTGCCACTCGATGCAGACCCAACCCGTCCCGGGCAAGCACCAGGCCCGCGGTGCAGCCCTCGCCGTGTCGCTGCTGGCCGCCGTCGCGGGATGGCCGGCAGCCACCCTCGCGGCCCCCAAGACCGACGTCGTGGTGATGATGAACGGCGATCGCATCACCGGCGAGATCAAGGGTCTTGAGTACAACCGGCTCAAGGTCAGCACGGACTACATGGGGACCGTGTACCTCGAATGGGACGAGATTGCACGGCTGCAGACCGACCAGTACCTGTCGCTCGAGTTGACCGACGGGTCGCGCAGCTACGGGCAGCTCGCCCCGAGCGAACAGGACGCGCGGCTGATGGTGCGCACGGATGCCACGGACACGCCCGAGGCGCTGGACATGGCGGTGGTGGTGCGGGCCCAGCCGATCGAGGGGGGTGACTTCATCGATCGTCTCAACGGTTACGTCAGCGCCGGGCTGGACCTGTCGGAATCCGGTGACAACACCAGCCTCGATTTCGCCGGCGGGCTGTCCTCGCGCACGCGCATCCGCGAGTGGAACGTCGACGCCAGCTCCAACGTCACCGACGATGGCGAGGAGCGGACCGAGCGTTACCAGCTCGTCGGGGTCATGCGCAGGTTGCTGCGGGGTCATAACTACTACGAGGGACAGCTCGGGTTCACCCGCAACACCGAGCTCGACCTCAACCTGCGATCGCTGGTCGGCGGAGGAGTGGGCAGGTACTTCGTGCGCAGCAACCGCGCCGAGTGGCTGGGCGGCGTCGGACTCGCCTACAACCACGAGAATTTCCAGGGCGAGGACCCCATCGACAGCATGGAGCTGCTGCTCGGCACGCAGTTCTCGATCTTCCGCTACGACTTTCCCGAGACGGACATCGGCGGGTCCCTGGTCGTGCTGCCGAGCCTCACCAAGTCCGGCCGCTACCGTTCGGAGGCGGACCTGCACGCGAAATACGAGTTCGTCGACGACCTGTACTTCGAGCTGAGGATGTACGGCAGCTACGACAGCGATCCGCCGGGCGAGGACCTCTCGAGCAGCGACTACGGCTTCGTCACGTCGCTGGGCTACAAGTTCTAGGGAGCAGTGATGAAGGCGCCGTCCATCGCCCTGCTGTTCGCTGTTGCGTGCTGCGCCGCGGTGCCCGCCGACGCCGAGACCCTGCTGGTGGTGCGCAAGACGGACGCCGCCATCGACTTCGTCGATCCCGGTTCGGGCCTGCGGCTCGCGTCGGTCGCGCTCGGGTACGGGCCCCACGAAGTGAGCGTGTCGCCGGATGGCAGGCGTGCGGCAGTGACGAACTACGGCACGCGCGAGCAGCCGGGCTCGACGCTCAGCATCGTGGACCTCGAACAGCCTCGCGAACTGCGGCGCATCGAGCTGGCGCCGCACACGCGTCCGCACGGCGTTGCCTGGTTCGCGCCCGATCGCATGGCAGTGACCACCGAGGGTTCGCGGCACCTCGTCCTGGTCGATCCCGACGACGGCCGCATCGTCACGGCAATCGAGACCGCGCAGGACGTGTCGCACATGGTGGCGGTGAGTGCGGACGCGACGCGCGCCTACGCCACCAACGTCGGCTCCGGGACCACGACCGCGCTCGACCTCGTCGCTGGCCGCAAGATTCGCGACATCGCCACCGGCGCGGGCTCCGAAGCGCTCGCGCTCACGCCGGATGGGCGCGAGCTGTGGGTTGCCGCAAGGGCGGCCGGCGAGATCGCTGTCGTGGACACGGCCTCGCTCGAGGTCTCGGCCCGCCTGGCGTTGCCGGGCATCCCGATTCGCATCGCGATGACTCCCGACGGTCGCAGGGCGCTCGTGACCTGTGCCGGATCGGGGGAACTGGTCGCGATCGATGTCGGCAGTCGCAGGGAACTCGCGCGCCGCAAGGTCGATGTGCCGCTCGCGCCCGGCGCAGAGCAGCGGCCGTTCGCACGCCTGGCGCCCGGCAGTTCCCTGCCGGTGGGGTTGCTGGTGTCCCGCGACGGACGCAGCGTGTTCGTTGCGGCAACGATGGCTGACCGTGTCGTGCAGTTCGATGTCGCAACGCTCGAACCGCTGCGGCACGTCGAGATCGGTGGCGAACCGGATGGCCTGGCGTCAACGCTCGCGCTACCGCGCGCGACGTGCCATGCCTGCGCGCCGTCGCAGCCGGATAACTCACTGATTAATAACAATAAATGACTTGATAGGGCGTTCGATAGGCCGGCTGGCCGGCGACTTGCCCATCGATGGCCGTGGGAGCTATTCCGCGAGTCGAGGAGCCCGTGCCGCCTGCCGTGGGTGACGCCGCACCGGGCGCATCTGGATGCTGCACCGCAATAGTGCGGGCTTTAGGTAGATCTACGATTGAAGCTTCGGCGGCCCAAGTCGGAGGATCCGCGTGTCCTGACAGGAGGGCGGGCGCGCACTCCACGATCGCGCGCATGCCTGCCTGGCGGATGCCAGTCGGCCGCTGCTGTGTGACCCACGTGCTGCGGGCGTGCCGGCCAGACGCAACAACCAATGGGAGCACGAGATGGGTCGTCAAGAAACTTTCTATGAGTTGATCCGCCGCCAGGGTATCTCGCGGCGCAACTTCCTGAAGTTCTGCTCGCTGAGCGCGGCTTCGCTCGGGCTCGCACCGCACTTCGCCGGCAAGATCGCCCACGCGATGGAAACCAAGCCGCGCGTGCCGGTGCTGTGGCTGCACGGCCTCGAGTGCACCTGCTGCACCGAGAGCTTCATCCGCTCCGCGCACCCGCTGGCCAAGGACGTGATCCTGTCGCTGGTGTCGCTCGACTACGACGACACGATCATGGCGGCCGCCGGCCACCAGGCCGAGCAGATCATCGAAGAGGTGATGCGCGACTACAAGGGCCAGTACATCCTCGCGGTCGAAGGCAACCCGCCGCTCGGCGAGGACGGCATCTTCTGCATCCCGGGCGGCCGGCCGTTCGTCGAGAAGCTGAAGCACGTCGCGACCGACGCCGCCGCCGTCATCGCCTGGGGCTCGTGCGCCTCGTGGGGCTGCGTGCAGGCGGCCAAGCCGAACCCCACCCAGGCCACCCCGATCCACAAGGTCATCAAGAACAAGCCGATCGTGAAGGTGCCGGGCTGCCCGCCGATCGCCGAAGTCATGACCGGCGTGATCACCTACTACGTCACCTTCGGCGAGCTGCCGGCACTCGACAAGCAGGGCCGCCCGCTGATGTTCTACAGCCAGCGCGTGCACGACAAGTGCTACCGCCGCGGCCATTTCGACGCCGGCCAGTTCGCCGAGACATTCGACGATCGCGGCTCGCGCGAAGGCTACTGCCTGTACAAGGTGGGCTGCCGCGGGCCGACGACCTACAACGCCTGCTCGACCACGCGCTGGAACGAGGGCGTGTCGTTCCCGATCGCCTCCGGCCACGGCTGCCTCGGCTGCTCCGAG
>Ga0105090_10000275_pt1 | contig 23942 bp, 23 predicted proteins | sample PPLLak3March2015_FD_79110 | JGI IMG/M metagenome (GOLD analysis project Ga0105090, IMG submission 79110) | Freshwater sediment microbial communities from Prairie Pothole Lake near Jamestown, North Dakota, USA - PPLs Lake P7 Core (1) Depth... | ecosystem: Environmental > Aquatic > Freshwater >...
CTTTTCCAGCCTCAATCCGCGCATGACCATCCTCGACCTGCTGACCGAGGCCCCGCGCGTGCACGGCGTGCTGGATGGGACGCCCGAGGACTTCGCCGCGCATTGGCTCGGGGAAGTCGGGTTGGAGGCCGACATGATGCGCCGCTATCCGCACGAGTTCAGCGGCGGCCAGCGCCAGCGCATCGCGATCGCCCGCGCCGTCGTGCTGCGCCCCGAGATCCTCGTGCTCGACGAGCCCACCTCCGCGCTCGACGTCTCGGTGCAGCAGCAGGTGCTCGCGCTGCTGGTCGCGCTGCAGCGGCAGTACGGCATGAGCTACGTGTTCATCAGCCACGATCTTGCCGTGGTGCGCGCGATGTCGCACCGCGTGATCGTGATGAAGGACGGCGACTTCGTGGAGGAGGGCGAGGCGGAGGCGCTGTTTGCCGCGCCCCGCGAGCCCTACACGAAGGAGCTGCTCGCCTCCGCGCACCTGGCGTAGCGAGTTGGCCGTTCGTTGAGCATTCCGGCCGGTTCGCTCCCAGCCATGGTTGCCCTTGCGCGGCAGGTGCCCAACCGCGCCGCGCGCTGACCGGGGCGCGCGACTAACCGCTGCGGCGTCGTCGAGGCAGAGCCGGCTTCCCGGCCCGCGGCGCCCCGGTCGCGCCGCCGCGCGGTGGCTTGCCGGCGGGCTTCGCGGCGCGCGGAGCCGCAACAACGGCGTCATTGCGCGGCATCCCGTCGTCGAACGTACCCCTGGGCGCGGTTTTGACGGTTCCGCGTGGTCCACGCTTGCGCGGCCGGCTCGGAGAAACCAACGGCTCCGGCTCCGACCCCGCCCTGCGGCGACGCGCAGCAGCGGGTGCGAGAGCGCCACGCGCCTCGCGCTCGGCGCCCGGCAGCCGCTTCGGCTTCGCCTCCCGCTTGCGCCAATTCCCGGGGCTGGTCGATTCCACTTTGTGCTGACGCGACGCGGCGGCTTTCTTCGCCTTCGGTCCCGTCCTGCGGTCCGTGCCGGACTTCTTCGCCTTCGCCGCCGGCTTGCGCGCGGCTTTCGGCGCCTCTCCCTCCTCCTCGTCGCGCTCGCGCCAGACGATCAGCAGCTTGCCGAGGTGCTGCACCGGAGCTGCGTGCAATTGCGCCGCAATGTCCGCGAGCATCGCCTCGCGTGCGTCGCGGTCGTCCGAATGCACGCGGATCTTGATGAGTGCGTGCGCCGTGAGTGCGATGTCGATCTCGTTCAGCACTTGCGGGGTGAGTCCGTGCTGGCCGACGCTCACCACCGGATGCAGGTGGTGTGCCTTGGCACGCAGGTCGCGGCGCTGCTGGGGAGTGATCTCGTCCATCCACGCAGTTTAACCGCGCCGCGCTGCCTATAATCGCCCGATGCAACGGCGCTCGAGAGGACGGTCCGGCGTGGAAATCTGGCTGCTGATCCTGGCCGTACTGGTCGCCGTGCCTGCCGCGGCGTGGTTCGGGCAGGAGAAGCTCATCTTCTTCCCGCAGCCGCTCGCGGGAACTTCGCACCTGCCGCCGGGTACGCAGGCCGTCGACCTGCGCGCCGTAGACGGCACGAAGCTCGCCGGCTTCTTTGTGCCGGCGGACAAGCCGCGCGCGCCGGTGCTGCTCTACTTCGGCGGCAATGCCGAGGAGATCTCGTGGACGCTCGCCGATCCGCGCTGGCCCCCAGGCTACGCGCGCGCGGGGGTCAACTACCGCGGCTACGGGCAAAGCGAAGGGTCGCCCGGAGAGGCGTCGCTGGTCGACGACGCGAAGCTCGTGTTCGACGCGATCGCCGCGCGGCCCGACGTCGACGCGTCGCGCATCGTCGTCATCGGACGCAGCCTCGGCACGGGCATCGCCGCGCGGCTCGCAGTCGAGCGCCCGGTCGCAGCGGCGATATTGATCTCGCCGTACGACAGCCTGGTCGAGGTGGCCAAGGCGCACTACCCCTGGCTGCCGGTGTCGTGGCTGCTGCGGCACCGCTTCGACTCGGCATCGTACGCAACGCGCGCGAACGTCCCGCTGCTGGCGATCGTCGCGGCCGCGGACAACATCGTGCACGTGCCGCGCTCGCGGGCGCTCTACGACGCCTGGGCGGGGCCGAAGCGCTGGGTGGCGCTCGACGGCCGGGGCCACAACGACCTCACGGCGGACGTGGGCTTCTGGTCAGCGGTGGCGGGGTTCGTCGCCACGCTGGACAAGTGAACACCTGACTGGCTATGAAACTCAGCAGGGGTCTTCGCGGCGAAGCCGGCACCCTCACCCCGACCCTCTCCCGCAAGCGGGAGAGGGAGCAATGCCCCCTCTCCCCCGGAACCGGGGGAGAGGGTCGGGGTGAGGGGGCACTGCAGAGCACAGCTGCCGAGCTTCATCGCTAACCAGGAATGACCAAGCCGCTCAATCCGACGGGCAAGAAGCACCGCTTCGGCAAGGCGTGGATGCACGAGCACGTCACCGACCGGTTCGTGCAGGAGGCGCGCAAGCGCGGGTATCGCTCGCGGGCAGCGTTCAAGCTCCTCGAGATCGGCACGAAGGACAAGCTCTTTCGACCGGGAATCCGCGCGGTCGACCTCGGCGCGGCGCCGGGCAGCTGGAGCCAGGTGCTCGCCGAGAAGCTGGGGCCCGCGTCGACGATCGTCGCCATCGACCTTCTGCCGATGGACCCGGTGCGCGGCGTCACCGTCCTGCAGGCGGACTTCGCCTCCGACGAGGGGCTTGCGGCGGTCGAGCAGGCATCGGGCGGCAGACGCGTCGACCTTGTCGTCTCGGACATGGCCCCCAATCTGTCGGGCATTGACAGCGTCGACCAGGCGCGTTCGATCCACCTGGCCGAGCTGGCGCTCGAATTCGCTTCCCGTTGGCTGCAACCCGGCGGTGATTTCGCCGTCAAAGCATTTCAGGGCGAAGGGTTCGACGACTTCGTCCGCGCGGTACAGGGGCGTTTCGGCAAAGTCTACGTGCGCAAGCCCGAGGCCTCGCGCGACCGCAGCCGCGAGGTCTTCGTCGTCGGCAAGGGCCTGCGCGAGCAGGCGTAGGAACTTCCAAGGGGCGACAAGTGGTGCCCGCGGGTCGACAAAGCGGTACCCGACCCCGGAGCCGGGCGGCAGCAGCGGCTACAATGGTGTTTTCCCGGACTTTCGCAGCGATCCGCCCCTTCGGGCGGCCGGCAAGGCTCGCGGCAGCATGTGCCGCGGCAAGGAGCAGGCGTTGAACAACCTTCTGAAGAACATCGGCATCTGGCTGGTCATCGGGCTGGTCGTGCTGACCGTGGTCAAGCAGTTCGACACGCGTCAGGCGGTCCGGGACACGGTCCCGTATTCCGAGTTCATGGACAAGGCGCGCGCGGGCCAGGTCGAGGCCGCCAGCGTCGAGGGCCGCAAGATCGTCTGGACCGGCGGCGACAAGAAGAAGAACGTCACCTACACGCCAGGCGATATCTGGATGGTCGGCGACCTCGTCAAGTACGGCGTCAAGGTCGAGGCCAAGCCCGAGGAGGAGCAGAGCTTCCTCGCGCAGATCTTCATCAGCTGGTTCCCGATGCTGCTCTTGATCGGCGTGTGGATCTTCTTCATGCGCCAGATGCAGGGCGGCGGGCGGGGCGGCGCGTTCTCGTTCGGCAAGAGCAAGGCGCGCATGCTCGACGAAGCGAACAACACTGTCACCTTCGCCGACGTCGCCGGCTGCGACGAGGCGAAGGAGGAAGTGTCCGAGCTCGTCGAGTTCCTGCGCGACCCGTCCAAGTTCCAGAAGCTGGGCGGCCGCATCCCGCGCGGCGTGCTGATGGTCGGCAGCCCCGGCACCGGCAAGACGCTGCTCGCCAAGGCGATCGCCGGCGAGGCGAAGGTGCCGTTCTTCTCGATCTCCGGCTCCGACTTCGTCGAGATGTTCGTCGGCGTGGGCGCGGCGCGCGTGCGCGACATGTTCGAGCAGGCGAAGAAGAGCGCGCCGTGCATCGTGTTCATCGACGAGATCGACGCCGTGGGCCGCCAGCGCGGCGCGGGCCTGGGTGGCGGCAACGACGAGCGCGAGCAGACGCTCAACCAGCTGCTGGTCGAGATGGACGGCTTCGAGGGCAACTCGGGCGTCATTGTCATCGCCGCGACCAACCGCCCCGACGTGCTCGACCCGGCGCTGATGCGCCCGGGCCGCTTCGACCGCCAGGTGGTCGTGCCGCTGCCGGACATCCGCGGCCGCGAGCAGATCCTGATGGTGCACATGCGCAAGGTGCCGATCGCGCCGGACGTCAAGGCCGAGATCATCGCGCGCGGCACTCCCGGTTTCTCGGGCGCCGACCTCGCCAACCTCGTCAACGAGGCCGCGCTGTTCGCGGCGCGCGGCGCCAAGCGCCTGGTCGACATGGAGGACTTCGAGCGCGCCAAGGACAAGATCATCATGGGCGCCGAGCGGCGCTCGCTGGTGATGCCCGAGGAGGAGCGCCGTAACACGGCCTTCCACGAGTCGGGCCACGCGATCGTCGCCAAGCTGCAGCCGAAGACCGACCCGGTGCACAAGGTGACGATCATCCCGCGCGGCCGCGCGCTCGGTGTGACGATGCAGCTGCCGGAAACCGACCGCTACTCGATGGACAAGGAGCGCATGCTCTCCATGATCTCCGTGCTGTTCGGCGGGCGCATCGCGGAAGAGCTGTTCATGAACCAGATGACGACGGGTGCCTCCAACGACTTCGAGCGCGCCACGCAGCTTGCCCGCGACATGGTGATGCGCTACGGCATGAGCGACCTGATGGGCCCGATGGTCTACGCCGAGAACGAGGGCGAGGTGTTCCTCGGCCGCTCGATCACGCGCACGGTGCACGTTTCCGAGGAGACGATGCGCAAGGCCGACGGCGAGATCCGCAAGATCATCGACCAGCAGTACGCGGTCGCGCGCAAGCTGCTCGAGGACAACCGCGACAAGGTGGAAGCGATGGCCGCCGCGCTGCTCGAGCTCGAGACGATCGACGCCGACCAGATCAACGACATCATGGAAGGCAAGGCGCCGCGCGCGCCGAAGGTCTCCTCGCAGCCTCCGGTCCCGCCGCCGAGTGCGGCGAACGGCACCCCCGGCGCGGAGCCGACGGTCAAGCCGGCCTGATCCGCGAGCCGACGACCACAGCGAAGGGCGCGCAGCGATGCGCGCCCTTTTCGCTTCTCCTGATTGGCGATGAAGCTCGGGGGGGGGCCTCGCGGCGAAGTCGGCACCCTCACCCCGACCCTCTCCCGCAAACGGGAGAGGGAGCCGTGCCCCTTCTCGCGCAACCGTGAGAGGGAGCAATGCCCCCTCTCCCCCGGCACCGGGGGAGAGGGTTGGGGTGAGGGGGGCTCCGCAGAGCACGGCTGCTGAGCTTCATCGCTGATCAGGGCGCTTGATCCCCCGTCGACGCAACGCCGGCGGCGTGCCCCCGCACGGCCCGCTATGATGCGCGTGGGCCGCCGCGCTGCACGACGGCCCGATGCACATGGCCCGGATCACGCTCAAGCTCCCCAAGCCAGTCGACCGCGACGCGCCGCGCAAGCCGCCGACCTCGCGCGCGTGGCGCGCGCACGGCAAGGCGTTGGCCAAGACGTCGGCTGCTGCACCTGTGGTGACGGCGCCTGCGGAGACGAGTCGTGCCGCGCCTGAAGTCAGGAAGTCTCGCCGCGGCAGGCCGCCGGCGAAGCCCCCACGCGAAGGCAAGGCGGCGCCCGCACCGGGCGAGCGGCGATCGTCGCCCGCTCGCGCGAAGAGCGCGACGCCGCGTCCCGCGAAGCCGACGTCCCCGATGCGCGCAACGACGGCGCCCGCTGCAGCGCCGCCGCCGAGCCACCCGAATCCCGACGAGCCGCGCCTGTCCAAGCGCATGAGCGAGCTGGGCCTGTGCTCGCGCCGCGAAGCCGACGAGTGGATCGTCAACGGCTGGGTGAAGGTCGACGGCGATGTCGTCACCACGCTCGGCGTGCGCGTGTCGCCGCACGCGCGCATCGACGTCGATCCCGCCGCGGCGAAGCACCAGAGCGAGCTGGTGACGATCCTGCTCAACAAGCCGATGGGCTACGTCTCCGGCCAGGCCGAGGACGGCCACGAGCCGGCGATCGTGCTGATCAGGCCGGAGAACCGCTGGGCCGACGATCCGTCGCGGATCCCGTTCAAGCCCGGACACCTGCGCGGGCTCGCGCCCGCGGGGCGGCTCGACATCGACTCGACGGGACTCATCGTGTTCACGCAGGACGGGCGCATCGCGAAGCAGCTGGTCGGCCGCGATTCGGCGGTCGAGAAGGAATACCTGGTGCGCGTCGAAGGCACGCTTTCCGACGCCGGAATGAAGCAGCTGCACCACGGGCTCGAACTCGACGGCGTCAAGCTCAAGCCCGCGCGTGTGTCGTGGCAGAACGAGCACCAGCTGCGCTTCGTTTTGCGCGAGGGGCGCAAGCGGCAGATCCGGCGCATGTGCGAGCTGGTCGGTCTCGTGGTGACCGGCCTCAAGCGCGTGCGCAGCGGCAGCGTGGCGCTGGGGCCGTTGCCGGTGGGCCGTTGGCGCTACCTGCGGCGCGGCGAGAAGTTCTGAGGGCAGGGGGCGCGAACGTGAATGAACTTGAGAGCCTGCGGGAGCAGCTGCGCGATTTCGCCGCCGCGCGCGAGTGGGGCCGGTTCCACTCGCCCAAGAACCTCGCGATGGCGCTTGCGGCCGAATCGGGCGAGCTGCTCGAGGTCTTCCAGTGGCTCACCGAGGACGAGAGCCGCAGCCTCGCGCCCTCGGCGCGCGCGGCGGCGAGCGAGGAGATTGCCGACGTCCTGCTGTACCTGATCCGGTTGAGCGACGAGTTGGGCATCGACCCGATCGACGCGGCCCGGCGCAAGCTGGTGGCGAACGCGCAGAAATACCCGGCCGACAAGGCGCGTGGCAGCAGCAGGAAGTACACCGAGTTGTGACGTGAGCGACTTCCCCGTGGTGCGCTGGACCGAGCGCGGCGAGGAACGCATCGCGCGCTGGCGCTCGGAGCGCGAGGCGCCGCCGCCCAGTCGCGTGGTCGTCGCCGACGATCGCATGACGGCCGACCACGCGTACGGACTCGCCTGCCAGGGCACGGGCCTGCTGTGGCGCGGCGACTTCCAGAACGCGCGGCAACTACTGATCGCGCTGGCGAACCGCGCCGACCGGCAGCCGCGCAAGGCGAAGGCGCCATCGGCGCCCGTGCCGCCGCCGTCGCCGGCCGAAGCGTTCAACCTGCACCGCCAGGCGGCCTCGCAGCGCGCGCGCACGCTCGGCATGCTGCTGATCCAGCTCGACGAGCGCTATGGCATCGCGCTGCGGCGCGCGCCCGACCTGCGGCAAGCGTGCACCGAGGCCTACGGTGCGACAGAGGGCGCGTCCGTCACATCGCTGCGCGAGCTGCTGGGCCTCGTCGGTGCGCACGAGTGGCGCAGCAAGGGCATCGAGGTCCCGGCGATCGGCGGCCGCATCCACCCGCACTACGGCGTGTTCGCGCCGATTCGCAGCGAGTACGTCGACCTCGTCGCGCAGGCGACGCTGCCGGAGGCCTTGTCGAAGCAAGGAACGGCGTTCGACATCGGCACCGGGACGGGCGTGCTGGCCGCCGTGCTCGCGCGGCGCGGCGTGAAGCGCGTGATCGCCACCGATCGCGACCCGAGGGCATTGGCGTGTGCGCGCGAAAACCTGGCGCGGCTCGGGCTGGTGGCGCAAGTGGATGTCGTCGAGGCGGACCTGTTTCCCGCGGGACGGGCTGCGCTCGTGGTGTGCAATCCGCCCTGGGTTCCCGCACGGCCGAGCGCCCCCATCGAGCACGGCATCTACGATCCGGAGAGCCGCATGCTGCGCGCCTTCCTCGCCGGGCTGCCCGCGCATCTCGAGCCCGGTGGCGAGGGTTGGCTGATCCTCTCCGATCTCGCCGAGCACCTGGGCCTGCGGTCGCGCGCCGAGCTGCTCGCAATGTTCGATGCGGCGGGGCTGTGCGTGGTGGATCGTGCCGATGCGCGTCCGAGCCATCCGCGCGCTTCCGACGCGAGCGACCCGCTGCACGCGGCCCGCGCCGCTGAAGTGACGTCGCTGTGGCGCCTCGCGGTGCGCTGACGCGGCTCCCCGACCAGCGACGAAGCTCGGCAGGGGACTTTGCAGCGAAGTCGGCCCCCTCACCCCCGCCCTCTCCCGCTTGCGGGAGAGGGCGGGGGTGACGGGGCGCTGCAGAACACGGTTGCTGAGTTCCATGCCAGTCAGGAGCGGCCAAGACGCGGGAAGGCCCGCCGAGCCTGTACAATGCAGCGCTCCGCCTCCCGCGCGGAACACGCGATCGCCGGGCCTTCCGGCATCCGCATCCCTTCGGGCCGAGCAGCGCTGCTCAGGGCACTTGCGCACCTCGGCCCGTGCCATCGCCGGCCGGGTCCCTCGCGTGCCTCAGAGGATTCCCCGCCATGGTCAAGCAGACCGCAGTAATCATCGAACGCCGCTACGTCGACGACGACGGCAAGGTCGTCGTGTCCCGCCATCCGCAGTGGAAGGTGGACTGCTGGGACGCCGTCGAAGGCCTTCCCGACGACGAGGCACGCTGGTGGGCGCTGGAGAAGCTGCTCTGGGGCATGTGGGAGCGTGGCGTGGACGTCGGGCGCATTGTGGAGTTCACCAAGGCGCGGTACGCGGAGCGCGACGAGCGCTCGCGCCTCGAGAGCGCGCTCGAACCGAGCGAGTCATGAACGACGCCGCGCTGCGCGATCGCTTCCTCGACGCGCTCGATGCCGACAACCGCGCGGCAAGCCTGGATCTCGCGGGTTACCTGACCGGCAGCACGAACCCGCTGCCAAGTGTGGTCTGCGCGCAACTCGGCCTGCCGGCGGGGAGCGCCTACTCGGTCGCGGCGCACTGGGTGCTCGCGCGGGCCGCGGCGAAGTAGCCGTCGCGCCGACGCGTTCCCAATCCGCCGCCCGCGGGTAGCATGTCGGCATGAGGTTGCCGATCGCCCCCGTCCCGACGCGCGCGCTGCTCTGCGCGGCGCACACCCTCGACCTCGCGCGCCCGTGCGTCATGGGCATCGTCAACGTCACGCCCGACTCGTTCTCCGATGGTGGGCGCCTGCACGATCCCGCTCTGGCGATTGCACATGCGCGCCGGCTGCGCGACGAGGGCGCCGACATCGTCGACGTTGGCGGCGAGTCGACGCGTCCGGGCGCCATGCCGGTGAGCGACGCCGAGGAGATCGACCGCGTGCTGCCGGTGGTCGAGGCGCTCGCGCGCGACGGCGCGCTCGTCTCCGTCGACACCACGAAGCCGGCGGTGATGCGCGCGGCAGTTGCCGCGGGCGCTGCGATGATCAACGACGTCCGCGCGCTGCAGGAGCCGGGTGCGCTCGATGCCGCCGCCGCATCGCAGGCCGCCGTGTGCCTGATGCACATGCGCGGGGAGCCGCGCACGATGCAGCAGGGTCCGCACTATGCCGACGTGGTGGCCGAGGTGCGCGCGTTCCTGTCGGCGCGCGCGCGCGCCTGCGAGGCTGCAGGGATCGCCCGCGAGCGCATCGTCGTGGACCCCGGCTTCGGCTTCGGCAAGACCGTCGAACACAACTTTACGCTGCTGCGCGGGCTGGCTGCCATCGTCGCGCTCGGCTACCCGGTGCTGGTCGGCTGGTCGCGCAAGTGCTCGCTGGGTGGGGTGACTGGCCGCGAGGTGAACGAGCGCCTCGCCGCAAGTCTCGCCGCCGCACTCGCCAGCGTCGCACGCGGGGCCGCGATCGTGCGCGTGCACGACGTGCGCGACACGGTCGACGCGCTCAAGGTCTGGGGCGCCGCCGGGGCGCCGGACCCGGGCAGGCCTGATTAGCGATGAAGCGCAGCAGGGGTCTTCGCGGCGATGTCGGCCCCCTCACCCCAACCCTCTCCCGCAAGCGGGAGAGGGAGCAGTGCCCCTCCCCCCGGCACCGAGGGTGAGGGGCGCTGCAGAGCACGGCTGCTGATCTTCATCGCCAGTCAGGCGGGTGGTTGAGCGGACGCGCTTGCCACGCCACACGGAACGTACAATTGCCCCTTGAACGGTAATCGGATGGCATCGCGTTGAGCACACGACAGTATTTCGGCACCGACGGCATCCGCGGGCGCGTCGGCGAGCCACCGATCACTCCGGAACTCGTGCTGAAGCTCGGCTACGCCGCGGGCCGCGTGCTCGCGGCTGGCGAAGGCGCCCGCACCGGGGCCGCGCCGCGCGTGCTGATCGGCAAGGACACGCGCATCTCCGGCTATCTGCTCGAAGCCGCGCTCGAAGCCGGCTTCTCCGCGGCGGGGGTCGACGTCGACCTGACCGGCCCGCTGCCCACGCCCGCCGTCGCCTACCTCACTCGTGCGCTGCGGCTGTCCGCCGGCGTGGTGATCAGCGCCTCGCACAACCCGTTCGACGACAACGGCATCAAGTTCTTCTCCGCCGCCGGGACGAAACTGCCCGACGATGTCGAGATGGCGATCGAGCGCCACATGGCCGAGCCGCTCGCCTGCGTGCCCTCCGCGCAGCTCGGCAAGGCGCGGCGCGTCGAGGACGCGGCCGGGCGCTACGTCGAGTTCTGCAAGAGCACGTTTCCCAACGAGCTCGACCTGCGCGGTCTGCGCATCGTCGTCGACTGCGCGCACGGGGCGGGCTACGTCGTCGCGCCGGCGGTGTTCCACGAGCTGGGCGCCGAAGTGATCGCCGTAGGCGCCGAGCCCGACGGCACCAACATCAACCACGGCGTGGGCGCCACGCATCCGCGCCATCTCGCGGCGAAGGTCGTCGAGCACGGCGCCAACGTCGGCATCGCGCTCGACGGCGACGGCGACCGGCTGTTGATGGCCGACGCGGCAGGGCGCGTCTACGATGGCGACGAGCTGCTCTACGTGATCGCCGCCGACTACCGGCGGCGCGGCGTGACGCTCGGCGGCGTCGTCGGCACGTTCATGAGCAACCTCGGCTTCGAGCAGGCGCTCGCGCGTGCCGGCATCGCGCTCGTGCGCACCAGGGTCGGCGACCGCTACGTGCTGGAGAAGCTCGCCGAATGCGGCTGGCTGCTCGGCGGGGAGAATTCCGGCCACCTGATCTGCCGCGACAAGCACACGACGGGCGACGCGATCGTCGCAGCGCTCGCCGTGCTGCGCGCGCTGATCGAAAGCGGGCAGACGCTCGTCGCGGCGACGCAGGACCTGCGGATGTTCCCGCAGCGGCTGATCAACGTGCCGATCCTGCGCGGCTGGGACTGGAAGGGCAGCGAGGACGTGCGGCGCGCGGAGGCCGAAGCGGTAGGCGCGCTGGGCGAACGGGGCCGCGTGCTGTTGCGTCCCTCCGGTACCGAGCCGGTGCTGCGCGTGATGGTCGAGGCGCGTGACCGCGAGCTGGCCGACTCGCACGCCGAGGCGATCGCGCAGACGATCGCGCGGGCGGCGGGGCAGAGGCTGTGATCGCGCGCGACGCAAGCGTGGGGGCCGTGTGAATCCGCTCAGGTTTGCCGCGGTCGGGCTCGACCACCGCCACATCTACGACCAGGTGCAGAGCTTGCTCGATGTCGGCGCGGAGTGCGTCGGGTACTGGACCGAGGGCTCGCCGAAGACGCTGGAGGGCTTCGCCAAGCGCTTCCCCGCGATCCCGCGCGTCGACGACCGCCGTCGCTTCTACGACGACCCGTCGATCGCGCTGATCACCTGCGCGGCGATTGGCTGCGACCGGGCGGGCCACGCGGTGGAGGCGATGCGCGCCGGCAAGGACTTCATGTCCGACAAGCCGGGCGTGACGACGTTCGCGCAGCTCGACGCCGTGCGCGCTGCGCAGCAGGAGACGAAGCGCATCTGGACGGTGAATTTCACCGAGCGCTTCGAGGTGCGCGCGGTGACGCGCGCGCTGGAGCTCGCGCGCGCGGGCGCCATCGGCGAGGTCGTGCAGACGGTGGGCCTCGGGCCGCACCGCGAGAACCGCGCGTTGCGCGACCCGTGGTTCTACGACAAGTCGAAGTACGGCGGCATCCTGGTCGACATCGCGTCGCACCAGATCGACCAGTTCCTCATGTTCTCCGGCGCGACCGACGCGACGATCACGTTGGCGCGCGCCGCGAACGTGGCGCACCCTGACGACCCCGCGTACGAGGACTTCGGCGAGATCGCGCTCGCGTCCGGCAAGGCGAGCGGCTACATCCGTGTGGACTGGTTCACGCCGGACGGTCTGCCGACGTGGGGCGACGGGCGGCTCTTCATCTACGGCACGAAGGGCACGATGGAGCTGCGCAAGTACGTCGATCCCGCCGGCCGTCCGGGCAAGGACCACCTGTTCCTGATTGACGGCAAGGCGACGCGTCACATCGACTGCAGCGACGCCGGCCTGCCGTACTACGCCAACCTGCGCCGCGACATCGCGGAGCGCACCGAAACGGCGATGCCGCAGGCACACGCGTACAAGGTGTGCGAGCTCGCGCTGCGCGCGCAGGCGATGGCGAGCGGCGCCTACTGAATCGAGGGTCAGACCCTCGTTTCGGAGGGTCTGACCCTCAGTTCGCGCGCGGGAAGGGCCCGTATAATCGGCCCATGGTCGCCGTGCTGCACGCCGCTCCCGGCAGCGCCGCGCCGCAAGCGGTCGACGCGTGGCTGGAGAGCCTGCGCCCCACCTACGGGGACGAGGGCGTGCGCGCGCTCGCCGACGCCTGGGCCGCGCTGCGCGAAGCGGCCGGCGAGACACGCAACGCGGATGGCGAGCCGCACGTCGACCGCGCACTGGGCGCGGCGTCGATCCTGGCCTCGCTCGACCTCGACCCGGCATCGATCCGCGCGGCGCTGCTGATGCCGCTGCCGGCGCTGCCCGGCTACGACGCCGAGGCCGTCGCCGCTCGCCACGGTCCGGAGGTTGCCGCGCTCGTCGCCGGCGTGGCACGCATGGGCGGCATCCGCGCACTGCCCGGTGGCCACACGCCCGCGGAGCGCGCCGCGCAAGCCGAGAGCCTGCGCAAGATGCTGCTGGCGATGGTCGAGGACGTGCGCGTCGTGCTGATCAAGCTCGCCGAGCGCACGCAGGCGCTGCGCTTTTTGATCGGCACGGACGACGAACGCTGCCGGCAGGCGGCGCGCGAGGTCTGTGACCTGTTCGCGCCGCTCGCCAATCGCCTGGGCGTCTGGCAGCTCAAGTGGGAGCTCGAGGACCTGAGCTTGCGCTCGCTCGAGCCGGCGGTGTACAAGCGCATCGCCAAGGCGCTCGACGAGCGGCGGGGCGACCGCCAGCGCTACATCGCCGACGTGATCGCCGGGCTCAAGGCCGAGCTCCGCGCGAGCGGCATCGACGCCGAGGTGACCGGCCGGCCGAAGCACATCACCAGCATCTGGAACAAGATGCGGCGCAAGGACGTCGGCATCGACGAGCTCTACGACATTCGCGCGGTGCGCATCCTGGTCGCGGACGTGAAGGACTGCTACGCGGCGCTCGGCGTCGTGCACCACCTGTGGACGCCGCTCCCCGGCGAGTTCGACGACTACATCGCCAAGCCAAAGGCCAACGACTACCGCTCGCTGCACACTGCGGTGATCGGCCCCGACGAGAAGCCGCTGGAGGTGCAGATCCGCACGCGCGAGATGCACCAGCACTCGGAGTTCGGCGTCGCGGCGCACTGGCGCTACAAGGAAGGCGATGCCCGTGCGGCGCGCGATCCGGGCTTCGACGAGAAGATCGCGTGGCTGCGCCAGGTGCTCGACTGGAAGGACGCGGTCGCCGATGCAGGCGAGTGGCTGACCGAGTTCAAGGACAGCCTGTTCACCGACACGGTCTTCGTGCTCACCCCGCAGGGCAGGGTGGTCGACCTGCCGAGCGGCGCGACCCCCGTCGACTTCGCCTACGCCGTGCACACGAACCTCGGCCACCGCTGCCGCGGCGCGCGCGTCGACGCTCAGATGGTGCCGCTCAACTTCCGCCTCGGCAACGGCCAGCGCGTCGAGGTGATCACGGTCAAGCAGGGCGGGCCCTCGCGCGACTGGCTCAACCCCGACCTCGGCTACGTGGCGAGCCACCGCGCGCGCGCGAAGGTGCGGCAGTGGTTCAAGCAGCAGCAGCTCGAGGAGACGGTGGCGCAGGGCCGCGCGGTCGTCGAGCGCGAACTCGCGCGCGCGGGCGCGACGCTGACCAGCCTCGAGGCGCTCGCGGGGAAGATCGGCTACGGCAAGCCCGACGAATTGTTCGCCGCGGTCGCGCGCGACGAGGTCAACCTGCGCCAGATCCAGCTCGCGATCCGCGCGCTCGCCGTGCCGGGGGCGGCGGAAGCGCCGGCTGCGGACGACGAGGTCCACACGCGCGCCAGCCGCGCGTCGGGCTCGGGTAGCGGCATCCTGATCGTCGGCGTCGACCGGCTGATGACGGGGCTCGCGCGCTGCTGCAAGCCGGCACCGCCGGACGCGATCGTCGGGTTCGTCACGCGCGGCAAGGGCATCACGATCCACCGCGCCGGCTGCGCGAATCTCGCGCGTGCGCGGGCCCAGCAGCCCGAGCGGCTCATCGAGTCGAACTGGGGCGCGCCGCGCGACGAGGTGTTCCCGGTCGACATCATGGTCGAGGCCGGCGACCGCCCGGGGCTGCTGCGCGACCTCTCGGAGGTGTTCTCGCGCGAGAAGATCAACGTGACGTCGGTGAACACGCTGTCGAAGCAGCACCTCGCTCGCATGGCCTTCACGCTCGAGGTGCGCAGCGTGGCCGAGCTCAAGCGTACGCTCGGGCTCCTGGCCGAGGTGCCGGGCGTGCTGTCGGCAGGGCGGCGCTAGCAGATCGATGCAAAAGGCGTTCGCGGGCGCGGTGGATGGCGCGGCGTCGACGTCGCGCCTTTTGCATCGAGCGGTCGAACACGCGAGCGCCCTTGCGGCGGCCCGGCGGGCGCTCGCCGACAACTGCACGAAACAACGCGCGCCATGCACGCGCCTTCGCTCTGACCCGGCACTCCCGCCGTCAGGTGGGAGAGGGGCCGGGGGTTAGGAGCCGGAACTACGCCCCTGCGGGCAGGAACGTGAGCGCGACGCCATTGTTGCACCAGCGCTGCCGGGTCGGCGGCGGCCCGTCGTCGAAGACGTGCCCGTGGTGCCCGCCACAGCGCGCACAGTGGTACTCGGTGCGCGGGTAGAGGATCTTGTAGTCGGTCTTGGTGCGGAATGCGTCGGGGATGGTGGTGAAGAACGACGGCCAGCCGGTGCCGCTGTCGTACTTCATCTCGGAGGTGAACAGCGGCAGCCCGCAGCCCGCGCACGCGAAGACACCGCGGCGCTTTTCCTTGTCGAGAGGGCTCGAGCCCGCCGGCTCGGTGCCTTCCTCGCGCAGCACCTCGAACGCCGGTTTCGACAGGCGTTTGCGCCACTCGGCCGCGGTGAGCTTGAGCGGCGGGTCCGCCGTGGGCACCTGCGCGTTCGGCGGCAGGAAGCTGCGCCACTCGGTCTGCATCTCCAGCGGCGTGCGCTTCTGCGCGCGCACCGCGGACGCGGTGAACAGCGGCGCGGCGAGCGCCAGGGTCAGGAATCGGCGGCGTTGCATCGGCGTGCCTTTGCAGGGGTAGTCGGTGACGATGAGTCGAGCCGCGTGGATGCGGCTTACACCCGCGCGCCCGCGCGTCCGGCAGCTTCGGCAGCCGCGGGTGTCTCCAGGTTCCACAAGTCGGCCACCAGCGCGACCAGCGTGGCCAGCGCGGGCTCGCGCTCGCGCTCCTTGGGATAGATGAACGACACCGTGGTGGCGAGCCGCACGTCGCCCCACAGGCAAATGGTGCCCGCGGCGCTGTCGACGAGGCCCAGGTCCTCGCGCACCAGCGCGAGGCCCAACCCCGAGGCGACCAGCGAACGGATCACGCTCTCGTTGTCGGCCTCGACCTGCGTGGCGGGCTCGACGCCGTGCGTGCGGAACAGCGCCGTCGCCAGCGAGTAATGCGAGCTGAACTGGGGCGTCATGATCCATGGCAGCGCGGCCAGCGCCTCCCAGTCGGCGTGCTCGACGCGCTCGCGCCACTGCGCGGGCGCAGCGACACGGAAGGCGATTTCGCGCAGCGGCAGCGCGGCTACGGCGGGGTGCGTCCGCTCGCCGTAGTAGAACGACGCGTCGAGTCCGCCGTCGCGCACCTTGTCGAACGCCGTGCCGGTCACTTCGTGGTGCAGCTCGATGGATACCAGCGGCGAGCGCTCGAACGCGCGGGCCAGCAGGTCGCCGAGGCGGATGAACTCGGGGTCGGTCAACGTGCCCAGCCGGATGTGGCCGACGACCTGGCCGCGCAACGCGAGCGCGCGGCTGCGCAGCTGCTGGGCCGCTGCCATGACGGTCTCCGCCTCGTGCAACAGCAGGCGGCCGGCGGCGGTGAGCGTCATGCCTCCCGGCCCCCGCTCGAACAGGACGACCTCGAGTTCCTCCTCGAGCGCCTTGATGTGCGCGGAAACGGCGGGCTGCGACAAGTGCAGACCCTCCGCGGCCCGCGTCAAGTTGCCGAGTTCCGCGACCGTGGCGAAGCTGCGAAGGTGGTAGAGCTCCATCGGGGAGACCGTGATGTCGCGCCATTCTACGCCTGCGTGATGAAAACCGCATCGGCTCAGGCACTTGCACGCGATCAGCGGCGCTGATCGCAGCCATTCGTACATACGATTGGACCCGCAGGGGCGCGGCACCTATCGTACATCGCATGGCGGTTCCGTCGCGGGACCGCGGAATCGGCGAGCGCCGGCCACGAGCCGGTGGCGCGCCAGGAAGCGACAAAATGCTGATGCACTGGATTGGGACACTCGCGGGGACGAAGAACCTGAGGGTCGGGTTCCAGCCGACGGCCGACTATGCGGGGACGATTTCCGTCGCACGGCCCGCCGTCGCGCCGGCGCCGAAGCTCGGCTTCATGGGCCGGCTGGATCGTTGGTTCTGGAGCCTCGAACAGAAGCGGCGCGACGCCTACCTTGGGCAAGCCGTCGACATCGTCGACCTCGAGCAGCGCATGCGCCGGTTGGAGCGCGCCCAACAAGGCATGTTGATGGGCTGATTGCACGGGGTGCCCGCTTACGGGCGGACGCGCATCCCTGCAAGGACTACGCCGCGTCGTCCCTTCCAGGGACGACGCACGGGACGCCGGACCTCCTCCCCGGCGCCGTCGATGCGGCCGTTCGCGACTCCTCCTCCACGCGAGCGGCGCCAGCGTCGGGCTTCTTCCGGAACACGAAGGGCGCCGCGGCGCCCTTCGTTGTTTCCACCACGCCGTTGCCTGCACGCTCGGGCGCCCATCGCCGGGCTGTTCGCGCGCCGCGCCGGAGCGTATCGTCGCCCGATCTACCGGCGGATCCCATGCACCTCGACGAAGCCCTGCGCCACGGCGGATTCCGCCGCTGGTACGAGCGCCAGCTGATCGAAGGCCACGTTTGGCTGGTAACAGCGTTCCTCGCGCTGATCATGGTGGCGATCGCCCTGGAGGCGATCGACTTCCGCGCGTCGCCCGCCAACCTGCTGGTGCTCGTTGCGGTCCTCGCGGCCGGGATTGCGCTGATCGCCTTCGCGGTCCGGCGCTTCCACGTGCTGCTTGGGCGTGCCGAAGTTCTCGCGGAACAGGCCGTCTGCAGCCAGTGCCAGACCTACGGCCGCTTCGATGTCGTGCATGCGCGCGATTCGCAGGAGTCGTTGACCGGCCGCAAGGTGCGGGTCCGTTGCCGCACCTGCGCGCACGAGTGGTCGATGGGCTGACGCGCCGTCAGAGCCAGCCCTGCACCGCGCCCATGCCGATGCCGGTCGCCGCACCGGCCACGATGACCGGGATCACACCGACCTTGCCGCCGAACAGCGCGGCGGCAGCGCCCAGCGCAATCAACAGCGCGGCCGGGTTCACGCCCCCGCCCGGGAACAGGACGTGCAGCGCGAAGAACAGCGCGAGGTTCGCGACGACGCCGACGACGGCCGCGGTGACGCCGGACAGCGGCGCCGTCCAGCGCAGCCGGCCGCGCGTCGACTCGACCAGCGGCCCGCCGACGAGGATGAACAGGAACGACGGCAGGAACGTGAAGAACGTCGCCACGCTCGCGCCCGCGACACCGGCAAGCGCGAGCGCATCGGGGCCGAGCGCCGCCTTCGTCCACGCGCCGACGAAGCCGACGAAAGCGACGACCATGATCAGCGGTCCGGGCGTGGACTCGCCGAGCGCGAGCCCGTCGATCATCTGGGAGGACGTGAGCCAGCCGTGCGTTTCCACCGCCGCCTGGTGCACGTAGGGCAGCACGGCGTAGGCGCCGCCGAACGTGACGAACGCGGCCTGGGTGAAGAACTGCGCCATGCGCCGCAGCGTGCCGTCGCCGCCGTCGAGCGCGACGACGATCGCATAGGCCGCCAGCCCGAGCAGGACGCAGGCGGCGATCACCCGCGTGGCGTGTCGCCAGGAGAAGCGCGCGTGAGCGGGCGGCGGCGTGTCGTCGTCGATCGCGGCGGGGGCATGCGGTTGCGCTGCTCCCAAGGCGTGGGCGGGCGCGCCGAACGCTGCGGGCGCGAACTGGCCGCCGAGCGCACCGGCGGCCGCGGCTGCCAGCACGATGGCGGGGAACGGCACCGCGAAGAAGTACAGCGCGACGAATGCGGCGATGGCAAGCGCCCAGTGCAGCGGGTGGCGCAGCGCGCGGCTGCCGATGCGCCACGCCGCGTGCGCGACGATGGCGACGACGACCGGCTTCACGCCCGCGAACACCGCCGCGATCAGCGGCACGCTGCCGTACGCGACGTAGACCCACGACAGCGCGATCAGCAGGACCAGTGACGGCAGCACGAACAGCGCGCCGGCGACGATGCCGCCCCATGTGCGGTGCATCAGCCAGCCGAGGTAGGTCGCGAGCTGCTGCGCCTCGGGGCCGGGCAACGCCATGCAATAGTTGAGCGCGTGCAGGAAGCGCCGCTCGGAGACCCAGCGGCGCACGTCGACCAGCTCGCGATGCATGATCGCGATCTGGCCGGCCGGTCCGCCGAAGCTCACGCAACCCAGCCAGCCCCAGAACCGCAGCGCCTCGCGAAACGAGGGACTCGCCGGGCGCTCGCCGGCGACCGCGGGCGTCAGATCAGTCCTTCGAGCAGCTGCACGTCGACCAGCTCGCCTGCGGCGACATTGCCGGTCGCCGTCGGCAGCACGATGAAGCAGTTCGCCTGCGACATCGACGAGAGAATGCCCGAGCCCTGGTCGCCGGTCGTGCGCACCGTCCAGCGGCCGTCGTCGGCCTGCGCGAGGATGCCGCGCTGGAACTCGGTGCGGCCGGGCGCCTTGCGGATCGGCACCGCGAGCGTCGCCTTGAACGTCGGCACCGGCCCGGCGTCGCGCCGGCCCTGCAGCACCAGCAGCGCCTCGCGCACGAACTGGTAGAACGTGACCATCACCGACACGGGATTGCCGGGCAGGCCGAAGAAGTGCGCGCCGCCGATGCGGCCGTAGGCGAGCGGGCGGCCCGGCTTCATCGCGATCTTCCAGAACACGACTTCGCCCAGGCGGTCGAGCAGCTGCTTCACGTAGTCGGCCTCGCCCACCGACACGCCGCCCGACGTGATGACGACATCCGCGTTCGCCGCTGCGGTGGCGAACGCGCGCTCGAGCTCCGCGGGGACGTCCGGCACCACGCCCATGTCGACGACCTCGCAACCCAGGCGCGCGAGCATGCCGTGGATCGTGTAGCGGTTGCTGTCGTGGACCTGTCCCACGCCGAGCGGCATGCCGATCGGCACGAGTTCGTCGCCGGTGGAGAAGAACGCGACACGCAAGCGCCGGTAGACGTCGATCTCGACGATGCCCAGCGACGCGATCATGCCGAGCTCGGCGGGGCGCAGCGCCTGCCCGGCGCGGAACACCGTGCTGCCGCGCTTGACGTCCTCGCCGGCGAAACGGCGATTCTGCCCGGCCTTGGCGACCGCGCCGGCAGCGATCACGACGCCGCCTGGCACTTCGCTCGCGCGTTCCTGCATCACTACCGTGTCCGCACCCGCGGGCATCACCGCGCCGGTGAAGATGCGCACGGCCTGTCCTGCGCCCACCCTTCCCGCGAACGGCTTGCCGGCGAACGACTCGCCGATACGCGCGAGCTTCGTCTCGCCCGACGCGGCGAGGTCGGCGAAGCGCACGGCCCAGCCGTCCATCGCCGAGTTGTCGTGGCCGGGCACGTCGATCGGCGACACGAGGTCGCTGGCGAGTACGCGGCCGAGCGCCTCGCGCACGCCGACGCGCGCGGTCGCGGTAAGCGGCGCGAGGAAGCGGCGGATCAGCGCCCGCGCGCCCTCGACACTCATCGAGTTCGGGTCGTAGTCGTCGGCGCAGGAGGCTTCGGTCAGGGTCTTGGCTTGGGTCATGGCAATCCGAGGGTCAGACCCTCACTTGAAACGAGGGTCTGACCCTCATTTCGAGGCGGCGGCGAGCTCGTCGCGCGTGTTGATGTTGCGGAAGGACTCCGCGCAGTCGTCGAACGGCACCTCGACGACGGCGAGGCTTGCGTACCACAGGTCGATCTTGCGCCCGCCGCTTTGCAGGAATGCGCCCAGGTGCGGCAGCACGTCGCAGCGCACGAGCGCGAACACCGGGTGCGGCTGGTCCAAGGTGCGCGCGACCGCGAGCTGCGCCTTCGCGCCCTCGAGTCCTGCGGCGAGCCGCGCGACGAGGTCGTCAGGGAGGAACGGCGAGTCGCAGGGCACCGTGACGACGAGCGGCGTCGTCGCGACGCTCATGCCCGCGTGCAGTCCGGCGAGCGGCCCGGCGAAGCCGCCGACCGCGTCGGCGACCACCGGATGACCGAAGGCCGCGTACTGCTCGCGGTTCTGGTTGGCATTGACGAGGATCGCGCCGACCTGCGGCGCCAATCGCTCGATGACGTGCTCGACCATCGCGCGGCCACCCAGCGCGACCAGCCCCTTGTCGATGCCGCCCATGCGCCGGCCCTGGCCACCCGCGAGCACGATGCCGGTGACGTCGCGTACGGTCGTCATGCCTTCGCCGGATCGAACGGCAGCCAGTCGACGCGCTCGGCGGCGAACGCGTGGCCCTGCGGCGCGCGGTCCACGGGCTCGTCGAATGCGGCCAGCACGACGTGCGTCTCGCCGGGCCACTTGGCCGACTCGAAGAAGAGCTTCGTGCCGCACAGCCGGCAAAAGCGACGCAACGTCTGTGGCGACGACTCGTGCGCGGCCAGGTGTTCCTCGCCTGCGGTCACCTCAACCTGCTCCGTGCGGAAACCGGCCCAGGTGACGAACGCGGCGCCGTGCGCGCGCCGGCAGCTCGCGCAGTGGCAGTGCGCGACGAAGCGCGAGGGGAAGCGGGCCGTGAAGCGCACTGCACCGCAGTGGCAGCAGCCACAGGCCGTCGTGCGCGGCGAGTCACTCATTGGCGAGGAACCGCTGCTCGCCGGTGAACAACAGGTAGTGCTTGTTGCTGGCGCGGCCGATCATCGTCATGTCGACCTTGCGGGCGATGTCGTGACCCATCTGCGTGAGCCCCGAGCGCGACACGAGGAACGGCACGCCCATCTGCGCGGCCTTGATCACCATCTCCGAGGTGAGCCGGCCGGTCGTGTAGAAGATCTTGCCGGCTCCATCCACGCCGTCGAGCCACATCATGCCGGCGATCGCGTCCACCGCGTTGTGGCGGCCGACGTCCTCGACGAAGTACAAAATCTGAGCGCAGCCCGGCGCGTTCGTCGCGAGCGCGCAGCCGTGGATTGCGCCGGATTGCTTGTAGATCGTGTCGTGCGTGCGCACACGGTCGAGCAGGTCGTAGAGCGTCGAGCGGGCGAGCGTGGCGCCCTGCGGCAGGCGGATGCGCTCGACGTCGTCCATCAGGTCGCCGAACACCGTGCCCTGCCCGCAGCCGGTGGTCTTCGTGCGCCGCGCCGTCTTCCCCTCGAGATCGACAAGTCCCGCTCGTGTGGTGATGGCGACAGCACTCACCTCCCAGTCGACATGCACCGAGACGATGTCGTCGATCGACTCGACCAGCCGCTGGTTGCGCAGGTAGCCGATGGCCAGTGCTTCCGGCGCACCGCCGAGCGTCATCAGCGTCAGCAGCTCCTGCTTGTCGACGTAGACCGTCAGCGCATGCTCGCCCGCGATCGCCACCTCGCGGCGCACGCCGTGCTCGTCGATCGCATCGACGGCAACGGTGGCGGGGCGGGAGGCGTTGGTGAGGTCGGGCACCAGGGAACAGGGAACAGGGAACAGGGAACAGGGAACAGGGAACAGGGAACAGGGAACAGGGAACAGGGAACAGGGAACAGGGAACAGGGAACCGAGCGTCAGGACCTTCGTTGGACCGGGCGCCGCAGCCTGTGCACTCCAGATCCCAATCCCCGGTTCTAGCCGCCGATAAAGGACATCTCCACCTTCCGCTCCTTCGCCGTCTCCGCCGTGCGGATCTCGGAATAGCGGTCGGAACGCTGGCGCCAGATGGCGACGATCGCGTTCGTGAGCTGGGCGTCGCTCGCTCCCTCGCGCAGCAACGCGCGCAGGTCGTAGCCCTCGGTGGCGAACAGGCAGGTGTAGACCTTGCCGTCCGTGGACAGCCGCGCGCGCGTGCAGTCGCGGCAGAACGCCTGCGTCACCGACGCGATCACGCCGAACTCGCCGGCGCCGTCGAGGTAGCGCCAGCGCTCGGCGACCTCGCCGGAGTAGTTGGGCTCGAGCGGTGCGATGGGGAACTCGCGTCCGAGCGTTGCGACGATTTCGCCGGCCGGCACCACGTCGTCCATGCGCCATCCGTTCGTCGCGCCGACGTCCATGAACTCGATGAAGCGCAGGATGTGACCGGTGCCGCGAAAGCGCCGCGCCAGCGGCACGATCGACGACTCGTTCACGCCGCGCTTGACCACCGCGTTGATCTTCACCGGCGCGAGCCCGGCCTGCGCTGCGGCGTCGATGCCCTCGAGCACCTTCTGTACCGGGAAGTCGGCGTCGTTGACGGCACGAAACGTCGCGTCGTCGAGCGAGTCGAGGCTCACCGTGACGCGCTTGAGCCCCGCGGCGGCGAGGTCGCGCGCCTTGCGCGCAAGCAGCGAGCCGTTCGTCGTCAGCGTGATGTCGAGGTCAGGGGAGATGCCCGCGAGGAGTTCGACGAGTCGCTCCACGTTGCGCCGTAGCAGCGGCTCGCCACCGGTCAGGCGGATCTTGCGCACGCCCAGCGCGACGAAGCGCGCGGCCACGCGCGCGATCTCCTCGAACGTGAGCAGGTCGGCGTGCGGCAGGAACGGATAGTCGCGGCCGAAGACGTCCTTCGGCATGCAATAGACGCAGCGAAAGTTGCAGCGGTCGGTGACCGAGATGCGCAGGTCGTGCAGCGCGCGACCGCGACGGTCGGTCGGCGCGGTGGCGTCGGACGCGGGACCGTACGCCGCTTCGCGCACGAGCGCGAGTCGCGCGTCCACCGCGCCGGCGGCGCCGGGACGCTGATCGGCAACCGGGATCACGTTCTTCATGTTTTCGGACGCCACAAGCCGCGGATGTTATCAGAGGGGTGGCGCGCCGGTGTACCATGCGCGCGGGTGTTCCATCAGGTGCACGGAAGAGATATCAAAGCCATGCCGGTGTTGCGGTTTCCCGTCGACGTGATCATGGAGCGCGTGCCGGTCACGAGCCGCTGGATTGACGAGAAGTGGCAGCCATGCGCCGTCGTTCCCGCCGGCGCTCCAGGCGCCGACCTCGACCTCGTGCCGGGTGCCGGGCAGCTGCTGCACGAGGGACCCGATGGCGCGCAGTGGCGCTTCCCTGGCCACGCGATCGAGCTCCACCGCAGCGAAGGCGAGGGCTACTTCCTCAATCTCTCCGCGCCGCGGCCCTGCGTGTTCGTCATGTGGCGGCGCACCGAGTCGGCGGCGGCGCCCGCGGTGTTTCCCGTTGTGGTCACCGTCAGCTACAACGAGGCCGCGCGCATGATGGACGCGGGCGACCAGGTCGACTCGGTGGCGCTGCCCGTGCCGATCCTGGCGTGGATGCAACCGTTCGTCGCCGAGCACTACAAGCCCGAGCCGCGCCGCAAGGTGCGGCGCAACGA
>Ga0105090_10000276_pt1 | contig 23856 bp, 23 predicted proteins | sample PPLLak3March2015_FD_79110 | JGI IMG/M metagenome (GOLD analysis project Ga0105090, IMG submission 79110) | Freshwater sediment microbial communities from Prairie Pothole Lake near Jamestown, North Dakota, USA - PPLs Lake P7 Core (1) Depth... | ecosystem: Environmental > Aquatic > Freshwater >...
CTTGCTGGCGTCGCAAGGGGTGTACCTGCGCTCCGGGGCGTAGGGGAACTCGGCGCCAGGACCGAAGACGTGGCAGTGCGCGTCCACGCTGCCGGGCGGCAACTGGAAACGCGGCTTGCTCGGACCGCTGTACCAGTCCAGCCAGCCGGCGGTCTTCGCGAAGGGGCCCGAAGTGGGCTTGCTCATCGTCTCAGTCCTTGATGTTCAGATGCGTCAGGATGCGGTCGGCCTCGATGCGCCAGTCGGCGCTGCGCGCGAAGCCCGGGGTACCGCGCGTGCCGAAGACGCCCTCGTCGGCGCGGTCGGCGACCCAGGCCTGCCGCTCGGCCGTGCCGGCGGCGCTCCACGGCTCCAGCCCGGCCTCGCGCACCGTCTGCGCCACCTCGCGCATTTCCTCGGCGCGACGACGGCCATGTTCGATGGCGCGTTGGAAGAAGTAGCTCGCCTGCCTCTCCCAGTCGATGCCCGGGAAGGTCTCTTTCAGCGAGGCGAGCACGGCGTCTTCCACGCCATAGTGGCGCGCGGTGGTGAAGCTTTCGATGACCATCGCCTCGAGGCCCTTGATCATCACGCTGCGGCACATCTTGGTGGCGCTGGCCACACCGAGCCTGTCGCTCGCCGCCTTGGAGGCGAAGCCCAGGTCGGCCAGCCGCGGCTGCAACGCCGCGGCATGCGGCCCGCCCAGCAGCAGCGGCACCTGGATGCGGTACGGCGGCAGGCTGGTCATCACCGCGCCTTCGACATAACGCCCACCGGCGGCGTCGACGACCTCCGCAGCGCGGCATTTGGCACCGGGCGAGGCGGAATTGAGGTCGAGGAAGAAGGCTCCGCGCCGCAGCGCCGGCGCACAGGCTTCGGCCACCGACACCGCCTGGCTGGCCGTGACCGCCGAGATCACCAGATCGACGCCATGCACCGCCTGCGCATGCGCGGCGCCGAGCACCACGCCTTGGGCCGACGCATGCTCGCGAAGCGGCTGGCCGTGGTCGCCGTCCAGCTTCAGGTCGTAGGCGCTGACGGCCACGCCGCGCGCACGCAGGTCCTCCGCCAGGATGCGGCCCACTTCGCCGTAGCCGATGAGGGCGACGTTCATCAGTCGATGTACTTCAGGCCGGCCTTCTCGAGCGGGCCACGCATGTTGTACATGTCCAGGCCCAGCACGCCGGCGGCCAGCTTGGCGCGCTTCTCGCCTTCGTTGGCCTCGCGTGCCGCGGCGGCCTCGGCCACCTGCGCGGCCATGGCGGCCGGCACCACGCACACGCCGTCGTCGTCGGCCACGATCACGTCGCCGGGGTTGACCTCGGCGCCGGCGCAGATCACGCGCACGTTCACAGAGCCCAGCGTGGCCTTGATCGTGCCCTTGGCGCTGATGGCCTTGCTCCACACCGGGAACTGCATCGCCGTCAAATCCTTCACATCGCGACAGCCGCCGTCGATGATCAGGCCCTTGGCACCTCGCGCGCGGAAGGACGTGGCCAGCAGGTCGCCGAAGAAGCCGTCGGTGTTCTCGGCCGTGCAGGCGGCGACGACGACGTCGCCTTGCTGCAGCTGCTCAGCGGCGACATGCATCATCCAGTTGTCGCCGGGGTGCAGCAGCACCGTGACTGCGGTGCCGCACAGGTGCGCGCCGCTGTAGATGGGCCGCATGTACGGCCGCATCAGCCCGACGCGGCCCATGGCCTCGTGCACCGTGGCCACGCCGAACTGCGACAACTTCTGCACCGCGGCCGCGTCGGCGCGCTCGATGTGGCGTCGCACGACGCCCAGGCTGTAGCTGCTCATCTCACTTCCTCTTGGCCTTGAGTGCGGCATCGAGCCGCGGATAGACACGCCGTGCGTTGGCTTCGTAGACCTTGTGCCGGTCGTCGCCGACGACGATGGTGCTGGCTTCGATGTAGCGCCGGGTGTCGTCGTAGTAGTGGCCGGTCTCGGGGTCGATGCCGCGCACTGCGCCGATCATCTCGCTGGCGAACAGGATGTTGTCCACCGGGATCACCTGGGTCAGCAGGTCGATGCCCGGCTGGTGGTACACGCAAGTGTCGAAGAAGATGTTGTTCAGCAGGTGGTCCTTGAGCAGCGGCTTCTTCAGCTCCTGCGCCAGGCCGCGGAAGCGTCCCCAGTGGTAGGGCACCGCGCCGCCGCCGTGCGGGATGACGAAGCGCAGCGTCGGGAAGTCCTTGAACAGGTCGCCGGTCAGGCACTGCATGAAGGCGGTGGTGTCGGCATTCAGGTAGTGCGCGCCGGTGGTGTGGAAGCAGGCGTTGCAGCTGGTGCTGACGTGCACCATCGCCGGGATGTTGTACTCGGCCATCTTCTCGTAGATGGGGTACCAGTGACGGTCGGTCAGCGGGGGAGAGGTCCAGTGGCCGCCCGAGGGGTCAGGGTTCAGGTTGATGCCGACGTTGCCGTACTGCTCGACGCACTTCACCAGTTCGGGAATGCAGGTGGCGGGGTCGACGCCGGGGCTTTGCGGCAGCATCGCCGCCGGGATGAAATGGTCGGGGAAGAGCTGGCCGACGCGGTAGCACAGCTCATTGCAGATTGCCGCCCAGGTGCTGCTGACCTGAAAGTCGCCGATGTGGTGGGCCATGAAGCTGGCGCGCGGGCTGAAGATGGTCAGGTCGCTGCCGCGCTCCTTCATCAGCCGCAGCTGGTTCTTCTCGATCGACTCGCGCAGTTCGTCATCACCGATCTTCAGCTCGCTGACCTTGGGCATCGACGCCGGGTCCTTGATGCCGGCGATCTGGCGGTTGCGCCAGTCTTCCAGCGCCTTGGGCGCGGTGGTGTAGTGGCCGTGGCAGTCGATGATCATGGTCTGTCTCTCCAGGGAGGGGCTTCAGGCCGGCTGGAAGCCGTGGCGCCGCTTCAGCTGCGCCGTGGCCGGCGCCTGCAGGAAGGCCAGCAGCTCGCGCACCACGCCAGGCTGTGCCGACACCGCGCACAGCGCCGCCGAGAAAGTGGTGAGGATCTGTGCGCCGGCCGGCATCTCGCCGATCAACTCGATACCCTGCAGGTGCATCAGCTCGCTGCGCTGCTGAAAGCCGAGTTCGACCTCGCCGCGCGCCACCAGCACACCCACCGGCACGCCGGGCGGCGCCTGCACGGTGCGCTCGCGCAGGGTGTCGGCAAGACCCCAACGCTCGAACAGCTCGAGCAGCGCCACGCCGCTGGGCCCGGTGGAATACCCGATGCTGCGCGCGGCCCGCAGCGCCTGGCGCAAGGCCGCCTCGCTGCCGATGTCGGGTCGCGGCGCGCCGGCACGCACGGCCACGGCCACCGCGGAGTGAACCAGGTCGGTCCGGCTGCCGGCCACGGCGTGGCCCGAGGCCAGCAGCTTGTCGATGGCGTCCGCGGCCAGCACCACCAGATCGAAGGCCTCGCCTGAGGCGACACGCCTGGCGGCATCGACGCCGCCCACCGATTCGAAGCTCACTTCACCACCGCCCTGCCCTTGCCAGGCCGCGGCCAAATCGGCCAGCAGCAATCGGGTGGCCATCGAGGAAATGCCGGTCAGGCGCGGGGTGGGCATGGGTGGTGCAGGGCTGAAGTGGGGCGGATTATGGGCAGCGCCAGGTGTGCCCACAACCGCGGTTCGGCACTAGCAGATATCGCAGTTCGGCATATCCGGCCGCAGCCGGGAACTCAGCTGCCGATCAGCTCGGCCACCGTCACCCGGCCCAGCCCCGCACGCTGGCGGAAGGCCTGGGTACGCGAGTCCGGCGCCAGCAGCAGCTGGTCGATCAGCGGCTCGGCGCTGGTGCTGGCCGCATCGCACAGCAGCACGTGGCGCTTGGAGGGTTCTTCGTCGACGCGGGCCACCCAGCCCAGGCGCATCAGCTGCTCGACCAGCGGCTCGACCTGCAGCGTGTCGGTGCGTTGGCTGGCCGCCAACTGTGCCAGGCTCAGGCCATGCGGCGGCATGGCGCGGGCGCGCTGCAGCTCGCGCAGCAGCGCCACGGCGAGCGCGAAGCGCTGGCCTGGGGCATCGCCCTGCGGCACCAGGTGCATCTGCAGGCTCGGCGCGTAGGCGGCGATGACCGCGCCGAACAGCACGATCAGCCACGACAGGTAGATCCAAAGCAGCAGGATCGGCAGCGTGGCAAAGGCGCCGTAGACCATCGAGATGCCGGGCATCGAGCCCAGGTACCAGGCCAGCGCGCGCTTGGCCACCTCGAAGCCGACCGCCACGAACAACCCGCCCGCCAACGCATGGCGCCAGCGCACATCGGTGTTGGGCACGTAGCGGTACAGCGCCGACATGCTCAGCCACAGCAGCGCGAACTCCAGCACCTGCAGCGCCAACGCCAACCCCCCGGGCAGCGCGTCGACGATGCCGCGCGAGGCCGTCAGCGCATAGGAGCTGAGCGTCAGGCTCATGCCCAGCAGCAGCGGGCCGAGCGTGAGCGCCGCCCAGTAGACCAGCACGCGCTGGGCGATCGGCCGCGGCTTGCGCACGCGCCAGATGGCATTGAGCGTACGGTCGATGGTGAGCATCAGCGCCAGAGCGCTGATCAGCAGGAACACCAGGCCGGCCGTGCCCAGGCGGTTGGCCTTGGCGGCAAACTGCGTCAACGTACCCAGCACCGGCTTGGCAATGCCGTCGGGCACCAGGCTCTGCAGGAAGTACTGCTGCAGCGCGCCCTGGAACTTGGCGAACATCGGGAAGGCCGAAAACAGCGCCAGCATCACGGTGAGCAGCGGCACCAGCGCGATCAGCGTCGTGAAGGTCAGGCTGCTGGCGGTGATGCCCAGGCGGTCTTCGCGGAAGCGCTGGCGCAGCGTGCGCGCGGTCTCGAACCACGGCCAGGTGCGCAGCGTCTGCAGCAGCGTCGCAAGCTGGTCGGTGCCCATCTGCCACAGGCCGTCGCGCGTCGTCATGCTGGCTATGATGCCAGCATGACCGAGCCGCGAAGCGCCCCCACCGCCCTGGGCATGGACGCCGTCGTTCGCTGGTCGCGCTGGCTGGCGCTGGGCAGCGTGATCGGGTTGATCGTGTTGGGCTTGGCTTGGGAGCTGTGGCTGGCGCCCACCGGCCGCGGCACGCTGGCCATCAAGGTGCTGCCGCTGCTGCTGCCGCTGCCGGGGCTTTGGCGCGCGCGCATGTACACCTACCGCTGGGTCAGCCTGCTGGTGTGGATCTACTTTGCCGAAGGCGTGGTTCGCGCCACCACCGACAAGGGCCTGTCGGCGGTGCTGGCCGGCATCCAGGTGCTGCTGTGCCTGGTGCTGTTCGTGGCCTGCGCGCTGCATGTGCGCTGGCGCCTGCATCGCGCGGCGCGCGAGGCTGCTGCGTGAGCACCGCGCTGCTGCTGGCGCTGCGCACGTGCGTCGGTGCCGACCACGTGCTGTGTGACGGCGATCTGTCCGCCTACGAGCTGGACTGGCGCAAGCGCTTCCGCGGCCGGGCGCTGGCCGTGGTGCGCCCGGCCGACACCGCGCAGGTGGCTGCCGTGCTGCGCGCCTGTGAAGCACACGGCGCGAGTGTGGTGCCACAGGGCGGCAACACCGGGCTGGTCGGTGGCAGCGTTCCAGATGGCACCGGCACGCAGGTGCTGCTCAGCCTGACGCGTCTGAACCGCGTGCGCGCCATCGACCGCGCCAACCTGACGCTCACCGCCGAGGCCGGCTGCGTACTGCAGGCGGTGCAGCAGGCCGCGGCCGAGGCCGGGCTGCTATTGCCGCTGAGCCTGGCGGCCGAAGGCAGCTGCACCATCGGCGGCAACCTGGCCACCAATGCCGGCGGCACACAGGTGCTGCGCTTCGGCAATGCGCGCGAGCAATGCCTTGGCCTGGAGGTGGTGACGGCCGACGGCCAGGTGTGGGACGGACTGTCCGGCCTGCGCAAGGACAACACCGGCTACGACCTGCGCGACCTGTTCATCGGCAGCGAGGGCACGCTGGGCATCATCACTGCAGCCACGCTGAAGCTGCAGCCGCGGCCCGCGGCCACCGGCACCGCGCTGGCCGCGACCGGATCGCTGGAACAGTGCGTGGCGCTGCTCGGCCTGGCCCAGGCGCGGCTCGGCGCCGGGCTCACCGGCTTCGAGGTCATGAACCGCTTTTCGCTGGACCTGGCGGCGCGGCACTTCCCTGCCCTGCCCCAGCCACTGCCTCAGGCGCCTTGGACGGTACTGCTGGAACACTCGGACATCGAGGGGGAAGCGCAGGCGCGCGCGCGCTTCGAGTCGCTGCTGGAAGCCGCGATCGGCGTCGGCCAGATCGACGATGCGGTGGTGGCCAAGAGCCTGACGCAGTCGCGTTCGCTGTGGCACCTGCGCGAATCGATCCCGCTGGCGCAGAGCCAGGAAGGGCCGAACATCAAGCACGACATCTCGCTGCCGGTGTCGGCGATAGCGCACTTCGTCGAGCGCACCGACGCCGCGCTGGCGCAGGCCTTCCCCGGCATTCGGCTGGTCAATTTCGGCCACCTGGGCGACGGCAACCTGCACTACAACGTCCAGGCGCCCGAGGGCGTGCCAGGGCAGCAGTTCATGGACCAGCACGAGCACGCGGTCAACACGCTGGTCTACGACGCGGTCTGCGCGCTGGGCGGCTCGATTTCCGCCGAGCATGGCGTGGGCGCGCTGAAGCGCGAGGAACTGGCGCTGCGCAAGTCGCCTGTGGCGCTGCAGATGATGCGCACCATCAAGCAGGCGCTCGATCCGCAGGGCCGGCTCAATCCCGGGCGGGTGCTGTAGCGGCAGATGCGTTCACACCTGTCTGGACAAGACTGAGAATATCCCATGCCACAGCGGGCCGCTACACTCAGGCTGGCTCATCGAAAAGGTTGGGCGACTGGGACTGGGGAATTTCGCGGATCATGCAGAAGCATTTATTGGGTTTAGGCGTGGCCGTCTGATTTGCGCGCTTGACATTGACGCCTACGAAGAATGGCGACCAGCACAGGAAGACAGATGGTGAACGCTGCAGTGTCCAACCCATTCGCGTTCACCTCGCAACATTTATGCTCTTTCGTTCTTCCGGCTCAAGCGACTTTGGCTGCACGCGTCAGTCGAATATGCAACTTTGAATCGGGGCAACGCGAGCCGAATGCTGCACCGCGGCGCATGAATCGGACGGCGCAACTGGTAGACGGTAAATGACGCCGACCGTCGTACTGAATGTCGTCGGACTCACGCCGAGCCTGCTTCAACATGCGCCCAACTTGCATGCACTCGCCCGCAGCGGAGCTGTGCGCCCGCTCACGACGGTGCTGCCGGCCGTCACCACCACGGTGCAATCCACCCTGCTGACGGGCCTGCTGCCGAAGGATCACGGGATCGTCGCCAACGGCTGGTACTTCCGAGACCTGTCGGAGATCTGGCTGTGGCGACAGTCGAACCGCTTGGTTGGCGGCGAGAAGGTGTGGGAAGCGGCAAAGCGGCGCGATCCGTCCTTCACCTGCGCCCAACTTTTCTGGTGGTACAACATGTACTCGAGTGCCGACGTCTCGATCACCCCGAGACCGATGTACTTGGCAGATGGCCGCAAGTTGCCGGACATCTACACGCACCCGGCTGAACTTCGCGACGAACTGCAGGGCGCCCTGGGCGAGTTCCCGCTGTTCCGCTTCTGGGGCCCGGGCGCGGACATCGTTTCGAGCCGCTGGATCGCGCACAGTGCATTGCATGTGCTCGAGCGGCAGCGGCCAACGCTGACGCTCGTCTACCTGCCGCACCTGGACTACGACCTGCAGCGTTTCGGCCCGAATCATCCTGGGATTCCCGCGCAAGTCGCTGCGGTGGATGCGTTGTGCGGGCCGCTCATCGAAAAGGCCCGCGCGCTCGGCGCGCAGGTGGTCGTGTTGTCCGAGTACGGAATCACCGAGGTGTCGCGACCCATTCACATCAACCGCGCACTGCGCACGGCCGGCTGGCTGAAGGTGCGTGTCGAACGCGGTCGCGAACAACTCGATGCCGGGGCGTCCGACGCCTTCGCCGTCGCGGACCATCAACTCGCCCATGTCTATGTATCGCGACCGGAGTTGGTTTCCGAGGTGGCCGCATGCCTGAGGTCACTGCCCGGCGTGGAGACGGTCATGGACGCAGCGGGCAAGCACGCGACTGGCCTGGATCATCCGCGCTCGGGGGAACTGGTTGCTGTTGCCAACGCCGACAGCTGGTTCACCTACTACCACTTTCTCGACGACGCACGCGCGCCGGACTTCGCCCGCACGGTGGAAATCCATCGCAAGCCTGGTTACGACCCTGCTGAACTGCTCATCGACGCCAAGATCAGGTTCCCGAAACTTGCCGTGGCATCGCGTTTGGCGCGCAAAGCTCTTGGCATGCGCTACCTGATGGATGTCATCGGTCTGGACGCGACCGTAGTACGCGGGTCGCATGGCCGCCCGACGGATCGTGAGGAGGACGGTCCGCTGTTCATCACGACGGCGCCCGAACTGCTGGCCGACGGGCCGGTGCCGGCCACATCGGTCAAGCAGTTGCTGCTGGATCATCTCTTTGCGGACCCTGCCTGAACAAGTGACCCTGGATGACTCATGACATGCCGGAAGCTCAGGGTCTGACGCCCGCCATGCTGCTGCAGCGGTGGCTGGACGCGCGGCTGGATCCGACCGCGGCCCAGTGGCTGCGCGAATCCTTGGCCAGCGTGGCAGAAGGTGGCACGGACCGCGACCTCTACCGCTGCGTGAGCCTGGTATCGCGCAAGCTCGGCAAGGCGCCGATGGCGCTCGACGCGGCGGCCCGCAACGATGCCTCCCATGCAAGAGCCGGCTGGGACCCGTCGCACTGGACCATCGACCAGGCCGCCCGCATTCGCCTGCTGCTGGCCGCAACCGGCGACGGCGACACGTTCGTGCGCCGCCTGGACCAGCTGTGCGCCACGGCCGACGTCGATGAGCTCGTGGCCTTCTACCGCGGCTTGCCGCTGTATCTGGACCCGCCGCGGCATCGGCTGCGTGCAGCCGAAGGCCTGCGCTCGAACATGAAGGTCGTGTTCGAAGCGGTCGCGCATCGCAATCCCTATCCCGCCGAACAGTTGCCTGAGGATGCCTGGAACCAGATGGTGCTGAAGGCGCTTTTCGTGGGCAGCGCGCTCGACCCGATCGTCGGCCTGGACCACCGGGCCAATGCCACGCTGGCACGGATGCTCGGCGACTACGCCCACGAGCGCTGGGCTGCCAGCCGGACCGTGAACCCGGAACTCTGGCGCTGTGTGGGGCCGTTCGCAACAGGCCGACTGCTGGCCGATCTGGAGCGCCTGATCGCGAGTGGCTCACCGCCGGAGCGTGCTGCCACAGTGCTTGCGCTGCAAAGCGCGAGCGATCCGGAGGCCGCCCGGATCCTCGAGCGCCACGCCGCCATTCGCGATATCGTGGCGGCTCGTTCCGTCGACTGGAATTCGGCACTCCAATTCAACTGACCCAGGGAGAGCAGCATGCACTTCATCGACCCGCATATCCACATGTCGTCGCGGACCACGGATGACTATGAGCGCATGAAGGCCACCGGCATCGTCGCCGTGATCGAACCCGCCTTCTGGCTGGGCCAGCCGCGCACCAATGTCGGCAGCTTCATCGACTACCTGTCCAGCATCGTCGGTTGGGAACGCTTTCGCGCTTCTCAGTTCGGCATTCACCACTACTGCACCATCGGACTGAACAGCAAGGAGGCCAACAACGAAGCGTTGGCCGAGGCGGTGATGGACATCCTGCCGCGCTATCTGTCGAAAGAGGGCGTGGTCGCAGTCGGCGAGATCGGCTACGACGACCAGACCGCGCTCGAGGACCGCTACTATCGCGCACAGCTGCAGCTTGCGCGCGAACTCGACATGCTGGTGATGGTGCACACCCCGCATCGCGACAAGAAGGCGGGCACGATCCGCAGCATGGACGTCGCGCTCGAGATGGGCATGGCGCCTGGCAAGGTCATCATCGACCACAACAACGAGGAAACCGTGCGCGACGTGCTCGACCGCGGCTTCTGGGCCGGCTTCACGCTGTACCCGCAGACCAAGATGGGCAACGAGCGCATGGTGGAGATCGTGCGCCAGTACGGGTCGGAGCGCATCTTCATCGACTCAAGCGCTGACTGGGGCGTCTCCGATCCGCTTGCAGTGCCGAAGACGGCCAGGCTGATGCTCGAACGCGGCATCGCACCCAAGGACGTCGTGGCGACCTGTTACCGCAACGCGCTGGTGGCCTACGGGCAGAGTGGCCAGATCGACGAGTCCCACTGGCTCCAACCCGAGTCGGTCGACCAGCGCGACCTGTTCGAAGGCAATTCCGTATTGCGTGGCCAAGTCCCACGCGTCGATGGCACTGCGGCAAGCTTGGCACCTGCAGCCGAGGCGGTCTACAAGTAGGCTGGTTTCCACTTCCGCCCCATCAGGAGGCCCGCTGCCGTGAGCGCCGAAATCACCCCATTGCGGCAGCGTGGCGACGATCGCTCTGCCGTGTATCTGCAGTCATTCTCAGTACGCTATGAGTACCCCGTGTACTTCACCGAACGATTGTTCGCTCGTGACAACACGGTGTTTCGTGACACGCTGCTTCGGCGCGAGTCTGGCCGGCGCCATCGCTTCGTCGTGTTCATCGATGCCAATGTCGCGGCCTCGTTTCCCTCGCTAGAACATGACATCGCCGGCTATGCCGGCGTGCATGCCGACGCAATGGAGCTCGTAGCCCATCCGGAGCGTGTACCGGGCGGCGAACAGGTGAAGAACGACCCGGCCCTGCTGACGCGGCTGCAGCATCGGTTGGTGGAACTCGGCATCGACCGGCACGCCTTTGTGGTGGGCATCGGCGGTGGCGCGTTCCTGGACCTCGTCGGGTACGTCGCCTCGTCCACCCATCGCGGCATCCGCCATATCCGAGTGCCCACGACCGTGCTGGCGCAGAACGACTCCGGGGTGGGCGTGAAGAACGGCATCAATGCCTTTGGCGTGAAGAACCTGATTGGCAGCTTTGCGCCGCCCTTCGCTGTTCTCAATGACTTCGATTTCCTACGCACTTTGCATCCACGGGACAAGATTGCGGGCGTGGCCGAGGCCGTGAAGGTGGCGCTGATCCGCGACGGCGTGTTCTTCGAGTGGCTTGAGGCGAAAGCCGACGCGCTTCGCGCCTGCGAACCCGCCGCCATGGCCCGCATGATCCGCCGCTGCGCCGAGCTGCACATGCGGCAGATTGGGCAAGGCGGCGACCCCTTCGAGACCGGCAGCGCCCGTCCGCTCGACTACGGCCACTGGTCGGCACACAAGCTGGAGGCGCTGACGTCTCACGAATTGCGACATGGCGAGGCAGTGGCCATCGGCCTTGCCCTCGACACGCGATATTCGGTGCAGACGAGGATGCTCGCAGCAGGGGGCGAGGACCGCGTGTACGCGTTGCTGAAGCGGCTGGGATTCCACCTCTGGCATCCCGCAATGGAATCGCGAGACGCGGACGGCCGTTGGCTTCTGTTGCGAGGCCTCGAGGAGTTCCGCGAGCACCTGGGGGGCGAACTCACGATCACCTTGCTTCGTGACATCGGCGTGGGCGAAGAGGTACATCAGATGGATGTGAACGAGATTCTCCGCGCGATGGCTTGGTTGAGGCGGCGGGAGGTGGGCACTTGAACCTCGGCGCCGGCGTCCATCTCACCTACTGCAGCAACATCCACCCTGGGGAATCGTGGGCTGAAGTGCGGGCCAATCTTGGCCGGCACGTGCTGGCGGTTCGTGATCGGCTCATGCCCGACGGCAAGTTCGGGGTGGGCCTGAGGTTGTCAGCGCGCGCGGCGGCCGAGTTGTCCGCCCCGGCTGCGCTTGCCGAGTTCCGCGACTTTCTCGCCCGCCACCGGATGTACGTTTTCACCATCAACGGCTTCCCATATGGCGCGTTCCATGGCACCCGGGTGAAGGACGAGGTGTACCTGCCGGATTGGCGCGACCCGGAGCGACTGCGCTACACGAATCTGCTGGCCGATCTGCTTGCAGCCCTGCTGCCGGACGATCCCAACATCGAGGGCAGCGTGAGCACCGTGCCCGGCGCCTACAAGCCTGCACTGGCCGGGTCGGGCGACGTCGCAGCCATGGTGGAACAGATGCTTCAGCACGTGGCGCACCTCGTGCAGTTGCGGGCCCGCTCGGGTCGCCTGATTTCACTGGCCCTGGAACCTGAGCCGTGCTGCTTCCTGGAAACCATTGACGAAGTCGTCGCCTTCTTCGAAGGGCATGTCCATGGTCCGGCGGCAGTCGCCCGGCTGATGAAGCTGACCGGGTTGGATCGCGCCGGCGCCATTCGCGCGCTGCGCGATCACCTGGGCGTATGCCTGGACCTTTGCCACGCCGCCGTGGAGTACGAGCAACCGACGCAATGCGCTGAACGGCTCGCCCAGTCCGGCATACGCGTTCTCAAGATGCAGATCAGCGCGGGACTGCGGTTGCCCAAACTGGATTCGGTTGCAATCCAGGCGTTGTCGCGGTTCGACGACGCGGTCTACCTGCATCAGGTGGTGCAGCAAGGGCCTGGTGGCCTGGTCAGGTTCGCCGACTTGTCCGACGCATTTGCATCACTTCACGGCCCGATGGCAGGGTACGAATGGCGCGTACATTTTCACGTGCCGATCTTTCTGGACCAGCTTGAGCCTTTCTCTTCGACACAAGGCTTCGTCCGCGAAATGCTGGCCATTCAACGTTCGAGGCCGGTCTCGTTGCATCTTGAAGTTGAAACCTACACGTGGAGCGTTCTGCCCGAGCCGTTTCGCGGCGGAACGGTCGACGAGGCCGTGGCGCGGGAACTCGAGTGGGTACGCGGGGAACTGTGCGTTTGAACCTGAGTCTGGCCGTGCGGCTCGGGCGCATCTCGAACCTGCCCACTGTCTGGACCAATGTGCTCGTCGGCGTCGTGCTCGCCGGCGGCAAGCTGACTGATCCGCGCCTGGCGCTGCTGCTGCTGGCGCTCTCGCTGTTCTATGTCGGTGGCATGTTTCTCAACGACGCCTTCGATCACGGCTTTGATGCTAAGCATCGCCCCGAGCGCCCTATTCCGTCCGGTCAAGTTTCAGCACGCGAGGTATTCATTGCCGGGTTCGGCCTGCTGGCCTTGGGTATGGCCGGCGTCATGTTGGCCAGTCGCGGCCAGACGGGAGTTCACTCCTGGCCCGCCTTCGCGTCGAGCGTTGCCCTCGCTGCTGCAATCGTTTACTACGATGCGCACCACAAGGACAACCCACTGAGCCCGCTGATCATGGGCCTGTGTCGGGTCCTGGTCGTGCTGACGGCAGCCCTCACTCTGACGAGTACTCTGCCGACCGTGGTGCTGGTGGCAGCAGTTGCGCTGCTTTGCCACCTGATCGGACTGACCTACATCGCAAAACAGGAGCATCTGGATCGCATTGGCAGCCTGTGGCCACTGTGCTTCCTGGCGCTACCCGTCGCCTACGGGTTGGCGCTTTCGCTGTCCACGCCTGCGGTCTGGCCCGCGCTGGCACTGTATGTGTGTGTGCTGGTCTACTCGCTGTACCTGCTGCGGCGCCGCGGGCGTGGCGATGTGCCTCGAGCCGTCGTGACGTTGATTGCCGGCATGTCCGTGCTTGACAGCATGATGCTTGCCGGAAGCGGGCATTTCATCGCCGCCTTGGTTGCAGTCGCCGCCTTCCTTCTCACGTTGGCGTTGCAACGATGGGTATCGGGCACATGACGGTCGAGGTGACGGCGGCAGTTGACCGTGAATCGGCATGCAAGGGCCAGCCAGGACGTGTCGCCCCCGTGGTCGACCGCAACCGTTGCGAGGCCAAGGCTGGCTGCGTCCAGGTATGCCCGTTCAACGTGTTCGAGATCCGGAGTCTGTCGCCGGACGACAAGTCCGCCCTGTCCCTCGTCGGCAAGCTGAAGGCTTGGGCGCACGGCAATCGGCAGGCCTATGTGATCCGTCCGGCCGACTGCCACGCTTGCCAGCTGTGCATCAAGGCCTGCCCCGAGGACGCCATTCGCCTTGAACCCTATCTGCCTGCAGGGCTGGGCGCGCGTTCGAGCCAGCCCGGGCACCTTGGACCCGACCTAACGAAATGAGGTCGTGAAGCTGCAGCGGCTCGGATCGGCTTGGCTTGGCGCCAAGCATCGACACCCGTGACACCAGCACCCCCATGGGTTTGTGGAACATGCCGTGCAGGGGCGCGCCTTTCCACAGCAATCACCACTGGTACCAAAATGCGCCCCGCATCGCCGCTGGGCTCAGTCGAAGCTGAGCAGCACCTTCATCGCCCGCGAACGATCCGCCGCCAGTGCGAAGGCCTTGCCGGCATCGCGGTAGGGCAGCGTGGCCGAGATCAATGGCTTCACGTCCACCAGGCGCTTGTTCAGCAGTTCCACCGCCACTGCAAACTCGGCGTGGAAGCGGAAGGTGCCGCGCAGATCGAACTCCTTGGCGACGATGGTGTTGATCGGCAGCATCATGTCGCCGCCCAGCCCCATCTGCACGACGATGCCGCGAGGCCGCAGCGCGTCGAAGGCGCCGACCAGCGCGCGCTGGTTCCCACTGGCCTCGAAAAGCACATCGAACTGGCCCTTGTCGGCACTGAATGCGGCCAGGGCGTCGGGCTGATCCTTGACGTTGAGCGCCTGATCGGCACCCACCTTCAACGCCGCGCGCAGGGGCTGCACCGCCATGTCGGTGGCAACGATCTGCGTCGCGCCAGCGCGACGCGCGGCAATGATGGCCAGCGCGCCGATGGGGCCGCAGCCGGTGACCAGCACGCTCTTGCCGAGCAGCGGCCCGGCACGGGTGACGGCATGCAGCGCCACCGACAGCGGCTCGGCCATCGAGCCTTCGCCGTCACTGACATGGTCGGCCAGCTTGTGCGCCTGGCTGGCATCACAGACGATGCGCTGGCGGAAGGCCCCCTGCACATGCGGCGTGCGCATGGCACTGCCGTAGTAGCGCATGTCCAGGCAGTGGTTGTGGTGGCCCTGCTGGCAATAGCGGCACTGGCCGCAGGGCCGGCTCGGGCTGAGGGCCACGCGCTCGCCCGGCGCGAAGCCCTGCACCGCGCTGCCCACCGCCTCGATGCTGCCGGCCACCTCGTGGCCCAGCACCATCGGCTCCTTGATGCGTACCGTACCGAAGCCGCCATGCTGGAAGTAGTGCAGGTCGGAGCCGCAGATGCCGCCGGCGCGCACGCGCACCTGCAACTGGTGCGGCTCGAGCGGTGGCGTGGCGATCTCTTCAACGCGCAAGTCGCCAGGGGCGTGGATGACGAGGCCTTCCATGCGTGTGTCCTCTCTACTGTTGCTTGGGCAGGCTCTGGGCGCCAGGCCGCGCTTGCCAGGGCCAGCGGCCCTCGATCTCCACGCTCAGTGTCCAGGCCAGGAAAGTCCGCACCAGCACCAGCAAGCCGAGCACGGCTACGTTGACCAGGGTCGGCTCCAGCGCCACGGTGCGCACCACGTCGCCGGCCACCAGGAACTCCAGCCCCAGCAGCAGCGAACGGCCGATCTGGTGCTTGTAGCTATCGAAGGCCGCGGGCTCGTCGACCTTCAGCAGGAAGCGTACCGTACCGCGCGTGATCGCCACGCGCAGCACGCCGACCACGATGACCAGTGCGCCGAGCATTTCGATGCCCAGCGCAGCCCACTCGATCGCGGCGCGGACCACGACCATCGCTTCTTCTGCATGCATGTTGTGGCTCAAAGAGTGGCGGTGACCCCGCCGTCGACATACAGGATATGGCCATTGACGAAACGCGACGCATCGCTGGCCAAGAACACCGCCGCACCCACCAGGTCTTCCACATCGCCCCAGCGCCGCGACGGCGTGCGCCCGATCAGCCAGCCGCTGAATTCCGGGTTGTCGACCAGCGCCTGGTTCAGTTCGGTCTTGAAGTAGCCTGGGCCCAGGCCGTTGATCTGCAGCCCGTGCGGACCCCAGTCGATGGCCATGCCCTTGGTCAGCATCTTCACCGCACCCTTGCTGGCGGTATAGGGCGCGATGTTGGGCCGGCCCAGTTCGCTCTGCACCGAGCAGATGTTGACGATCTTGCCGCGGCCGCGCGGAATCATGTGCCGCGCCACCGCCTGACCGACGATGAACACGCTGTCCAGGTTGGTGCGCATCAGTTGCTGCCAGTCGGCCTGCGCGAAGTCCTGCAGCGGTGCGCGCTTCTGCATGCCGGCGTTGTTGATCAGGATATCGATCGGCCCGACCTCGGCTTCGATCTTCGCCACCGCGTCGGCCACGGCCGGCGCGTCGGTGACGTCGAAGGCCAGCGCATGCACCGTCGCACCCTGCGCGCGCAGCGCCCCGGCCGCGGCCTGCAGCTTGGCGGCATTGCGCGCGTTCAACACCACGGCCGCGCCGGCACCCGCCAGACCCTGCGCCAGCGCCAGCCCGATACCAGCGCTGGAGCCGGTGATGAGCGCGGTCTTTCCGCTCAGGTCGAACTGCTTCAGCACCGGGTTCATGGACGGCCTTTTCAGATGGGATGGCGCAGCATAGTGCCAGCGTGCCACGTTGGGGACAACCCGAAGGCGCAGCCTCTGCTACTGTCACGCCTCGCCACGAAGGCGTGGCAACCCAGGAGACCACATGAACTTCTCGATGTCGGAAAAGCAGACCTACTGGCGCGACCGCGTGATCGCGTTCATGAACGAACACGTCTATCCGGCCGAGGCGACCTACGACGCGCAGATGGAAGCCTTCGGCATCAACCGCTGGCAGGTGGTGCCGGTGCTCGAGGAACTGAAGGCCAAGGCCAAGAAGGCCGGGCTGTGGAACCTGTTCCTGCCGCACGATTCGCTGCCTGCAGACAGCCCCTACAAGGGCGCCGGCCTGACCAACCTGGAGTACGCGCTGTGCGCCGAGCAGATGGGCCGGGTCGGCTTTGGCTCCGAGGTCTTCAACTGCTCCGCGCCCGACACCGGCAACATGGAGGTGCTGGCGCGCTACGCCAACGACGAGCAGAAAGCCCAATGGCTGCAGCCGCTGCTGGCCGGCGAGATCCGCTCGGCTTTCCTGATGACCGAGCCGGCGGTGGCCTCGTCCGACGCCACCAACATCGAGACCTCGATCAAGCGCGACGGCGACCACTACGTCATCAATGGCCGCAAGTGGTGGTCCTCTGGCGTGGGCGACCCGCGCTGCAAGATCGCCATCGTCATGGGCAAGACCGACCCCGACGCGCCGCGCCACTCGCAGCAGTCGCAGATCCTGGTGCCGCTGGACGCGCCGGGCATCGAGGTCGTGCGCATGCTGCCGGTGTTCGGCTTCGACGACGCGCCGCACGGCCATGCCGAGGTGCTGCTGAAGGACGTGCGCGTGCCGGCGGCCAACCTGCTGCTTGGCGAGGGCCGGGGTTTCGAGATTGCGCAGGGCCGCCTCGGGCCGGGACGCATCCACCACTGCATGCGCACCATCGGCACCGCCGAGGTCGCGCTGGAGAAGATGGTCAAGCGGTTGCAGTCGCGCGTGGCCTTCGGCAAGCGCATTTCCGAGCAGACCATCTGGGACGAGCGCATTGCCAATGCCCGCATCGACATCGAGATGACGCGGTTGCTGTGCCTGAAGGCCGCCGACATGATGGACAAGGTGGGCAACAAGGTCGCGCAGCTCGAAATCGCGATGATCAAAGTGCAGGCGCCGATCATGGCGCTGCGCATCATCGACGACGCGATCCAGGCCTTCGGCGGCGCCGGTGTCAGCACCGACCCCGGCCTGGCCAAGGCCTATGCGCACCAGCGTACGCTGCGCCTGGCCGACGGCCCGGACGAAGTGCACCGCCGCGCCATCGCCCGTCTGGAGTACGGCCGCTACAAGGCAGCCAGCGCGCGCTGAGCCTCGGGTGGCCCGTGCCTCAGGGCACGGGCTGCATGCGCAGACGGCGCGCCGCCTCTTCGGCGCGCGCGTCATCGATCTCGCGCAGCACGCCGCCCAGGTCGACCGCCCGGGCCGCGCGCTCGAAACGCCCACTCAGCGCCGTATCCGGCTGCAGCATGCCGCGCTGGTAGAGGTCCCAGATTTCGTCGCCGTAGCGGCTGGATCGAAGTGCGGGGGCGAAACGTCCGAAGAAGTCGCGCAGGTTGTCCACGTCGCGCAGCAACATGCGCTGCGCATGGTTGTTGCCGGCAGCATCCACCGCCTGCGGCAGGTCGATGACCACCGGGCCGTCGGCGGCCAGCAGGATGTTGAACTCCGACAGGTCACCGTGAACGACCCCAGCGCACAGCATGCGCTGCACCTCGCGGATCAGCGTGGCATGGTGCGTCAGCGCGTCGGCGGCGACGAAGTCGACGTCGTTCAGGCGCGGCGCGGCATCGCCGTGGGCGTCGGTCACCAGTTCCATCAGCAGCACGCCGTCGTGGAAGTTGTAGGGCCGCGGCACACGCACGCCCACCGCGGCCAGACGGTACAGCGCATCGACCTCGGCGTTCTGCCAGGCGGCCTCCTGCGCCTGGCGGCCAAAGCGCGTGCCCTTGGCCATGGCGCGGGCCTGGCGGGTGTTCTTGACCTTGCGGTTCTCGGTGTAGTCCACCGCCTGGCGAAAGCTGCGCTGCGTGGCTTCCTTGTAGACCTTGGCGCAACGCACCTCGTCACCGCAGCGCACCACGTAGACCATCGCTTCCTTGCCGCTCATCAGTTGGCGCTGCACTCCGTCGATCAGCCCTTCGTCGAGCAGCGACTGCAGTCTTTTGGGTGTCTTCATCGCGGAGATTGTCCGTTGCGGCGACACAAGCGAGCAGGCTCGTCGAAACACCCTTCGCGGGCAACCTCTGTTTGCGCGCCCTGACCGGCGCGCGCGGCAGGCATCAGGGCCGAGCCACTCGTCGCAACTGGGCACTCAGCAAGGCGATGAGCAGAACAAGCCACGCGATCATCAGGCCCATGCCTTCTCGCGCGCCTTCGCCCTCCACTTCGGCCATGAACACCTCACGCCGCCAGAAGCCCGGCATGGTCGGCCAGTAGAAGATGACCAAACCCAACCACAGTACGACACTGACCCACAACCAACGCATGCCCCCTGGCGAACGCACCAGGTCCAAGCGGAAAGCGGCCAGAAACGCCCAGGCCGCGGGGACGGCGTAGTAGACGACCCAGAGAAGCACATCCGGGTCGTTGTACTGGACGGCGGCAAAGCCTAGCATGGCCAGGCCAAGCAGGATGTTCAGATAGCGCATGGAGATGCCTTCATTCGTTTCGTGCGCGCGCGATGCCACGCCTCATGGCGAGAACGTGCTGCTCTTGATGTACGCGACCACGGCCTTGCGCTCCTCGAGCGTGAAGATGCCGTTCCACGCGGGCATGCCCCGGAAGCCGAAGGTGACGCGTTCGTAGATGAAGGCCGGATCCATGCCGCCCGGGCTGAGCTTGGGTGCCTTGCCCGGATAGGCGCTGTTGCCATGGCAATGCCTGCACTGTTTGCCCCAGACGTCCTGCCCCACCTTGATGGTGGCCGCATCGGTCATGTAGGCCGGGTCGAAGTTCGGCACAGGATCTTCCGCTGCCGACTTGGGGACTGCCGCCGCCTGTGCATGCGCAGCGATGTGTCCACCAGCCAGCACCACGATCGACAGTGTCACCGCAGCGTACATGCCCATTGCCCGTCGCACTTGTTGCTTGTGCATTCGCGTCACTTTGAACTGGTATCGCGGTCGTGAAAGCGCCGCCGTGAAAACGAAACCGCCACCGCGGTGCAAGGTCCGCGGTGGCGATGCCTACGAGGGATCTACGGAACGATCTTGTAGATCGTATCGAGAGAGCCGTTCGGTCCGGTGGTGATCGATGTCAGCACGTAGACCTCACCAGCCGCATCCTGAGCGAAAGCCAGCACGTAGGGCAGCTTGCCCGGCATGTTGGTCACTTTCGCCACTTCCATCGTCCACTTGCCGTCGCTGCCCTTGGTACCGATGAAGATCTGGCCGTCCATCTCGGCAAAGCCCTTGCTCCAGTCACCGAAGAAGTACTTGCCCTTCCAGGCGGCGTTCGCACCACGATAGACATAGCCGCCAGTCACCGAGATGCCCTTGCAGCCGTCCGGCTTGGCGGTGCAGTTGTTGTATTCGATGATCGCCGGTGTGATGCCGGACTTGTCACAGGTGGCCGGATGGTCGTCAGGCTTCTGGTAGTCGAAGCAGCGCATCATGCCCTCGACCCGGCGCCAGCCCATGTTCTGGCCCTTGCCGATCAGCTTGATCGCCTCGTAGCTGTTCTGTTGCACATCGCCGCAGTACAGCTCGGCCGCATTGCTGCCCATGTCGAACGAACAACGCCACGGGTTGCGCACACCATAGGCCCAGATCTCGGGGTTGCCGTCCCGCTTGCCGGCCCAGGGGTTGTCCGGCGGGATGCCGTACGGCTTGCCCGGCGCGCGCGTGTCGACGTCGATGCGAAGGATCTTGCCGAGGTTGGTGGTGAGGTCCTGCCCGTTGCCGATCGTGACGTTGTGTCCGATACCCCAGTCATTCGCGTAGCCCCCGTCACCCATCGACACATAGAGCATGTTGTCCGGACCGAAACCGATCCAATGCCCGTTGTGATTGAACTGCGGCCAGGCGGTACTGAGGATGCGCCGCGCCGAACTCGGGTCGGCGACGTTCTTGTCCGTGGCCGACACGGTGTACTCCTCGACCACGTTGCTGTGGTCGTACCACAGCATCTGCCCCAGGTCACTCTGGTAATCCAGGTGCGCACTGTATGCGACGTAGAACTTGCCGTTCTCCTTGAATTTCGGATGGAATGCAATGCCCAGGAGGCCGCGTTCGTCGAAGTCATGGAACAGCGTCTTGATCTTGCTGCGGACGTCGAGGAAGGGTGTGGGCTTGAGCTGGCCTGCCTCCAGGATCCTGACGCGACCGTTCTGTTCGATGATGAACATGCGAGGGTCGCCTGGAGGCTGCACCATCGCCAGCGGGGTGTTGATGCCGCTGACCACTTTCTCGAGCTTGATCTGAGTCTGCGCCAGTGCCGAGGCGCCGGACAGTGCCATCAATGCCGATACGGCCAATGCCGCCCAAAGCTTGTGAGCCCTCATTTGTCTCCTCCATCCTGTTGGAAATCAGCCTACGAACACACCCTGCCGGCCGACGAACCCTGAGCAATCTTGCGTTCGCCGGCTGTCATGCCCCAGTGGGAATCTACGAGTCTAAGTAGCGATGCCATCAGGGTCATAGGGACTTGCCCTTAGGGCAGTACTACGCCGCGGGCCAGCACGCTGGATTACTGTGCCTTCAGCAGCTCCATCAGCTGCGCCGCGTCGATCGGCGCGCCGGCGTCCTCGCCACTCAAGATGCCTTCGGCCAGGTCGCGCTTGCTGCGGTGCAGGCGCACGATCTTCTCCTCGATCGAGCCCTGCGTCACCAACCGGTACACCGTCACTGGCCGCTGCTGGCCGATGCGGTGCGCGCGTGCGCTGGCCTGCTCTTCGCTGGCCGGGTTCCACCACGGGTCGGCAATGATCACGTAGTCGGCTGCGGTCAGGTTCAGGCCGAAGCCGCCGGCCTTCAGGCTGATCAGGAACAGGTCGCCCTGCCCAGCCTGGAAGGCGGCGATGCGCTTGCCGCGTTCGGCCGCCGGCGTGCTGCCGTCCAGGTACTGGTAGCTCAGGCCCGCCAGGTCGAGCCGTTCGCGCAGCAGCGCCAGGAAATCGGTGAACTGGCTGAACACCAGCGCCTTGTGCCGCCCGGCCACGAGTTCCAGCGCTAAGCGTTCGAACTCCAGCACCTTGGCGCCGATCAGGCCGAGTTCGGGCGCCACCAGCCGCGGGTCGCAGGCCGCCCGGCGCAGCCGGGTCAAGGCCGCCAGGATCTGGATCTGGTTCTGCCCTTCCTGGCCCTGGCCCAAGTGCGCCGAGAGGGTCTGCGCCATGCTGGCTTCGGCCTGCTGGCGCAAGGCTTCGAGCAACGCGCGCTCCTTCGCGCCGGGCACGACATCGTGGACGATCTCGGTGCGCGGCGGCAGGTCGGTCAGCACCTCGGACTTGGTGCGCCGCTTCAGGAACGGCGACAGCAGCCGGCGCAAGCGGCGCGAGCTCTGCGCCTTGACATGGGGATCGGCTTCACGCTCGATCGGGTTGGCGAAGTTCTTCGCAAACTGCTCGGCGCTGCCCAGCAGCCCGGGGTTGCAGAAGCCCATGATCGACCACAGCTCGCCCAGCCGGTTCTCGATCGGCGTGCCGGTCAGCGCGAGCTTGAAGTCGCCTTGCAGCGCCAGCGCCGCCCTGGCGCGGCGCGTGGCCGGGTTCTTGATGGCCTGCGCCTCGTCGAGCACGATGCTGTGCCAGGCCCCAGCGGTCAGGATAGCGGCGTCGATCTGCAGCAGCGCGTACGAGCACACCAGCACCTGCCCGGGGCCGAGCGCACGCACCTGGCGACGCCGGGCAACGCGGCGTGCGTTGTCGCTCGCGGCGGCTGCGGCCGGCTCGTCCACGCTGCCCGGGCTGGGCACCGCGGCCGCCGCGTCGCCCGGCGCGTCCTCGGCCTGCAGTGCCTCGTCCTCCGGTTCGTCGCCCATCAGCACGTCGCCGTACAGCTCGACCTGCAGCCCCGGAGCGAAGCGCGCCGCCTCGAGCAGCCAGTTGCCGCACACCGAGGTCGGCGCCACCACCAGCGCCGGCCCGCCGGCCGCGCGCTGCAGCAGCAGCGCCAGCGTCTGCACCGTCTTGCCCAGGCCCATGTCGTCGGCCAGCACGGCGCCAAAGCCGCTGTCGGCCAGGCGCATCAGCCAGCGGTAGCCGTCGAGCTGGTAGTCGCGCAGTTCCGCCGCCAGGCCGGCGGGCAGCTCGGCCACCTGTTCCTGCGCGCGGGCCCAGGCCGCGGCGCGCTTGCGCCAGGCGGCGTCGCCGTCGAGCACCAGGCCATGGCCGCTGGCCTCATAGGCGAGCGCGGCCACGCTGGACATGCGCTGGCCCTGCTTGTGCGGCTGCGCCAGCGTCGCCAGGTCGCTGAGCTGCTGGCGCAGCGTGTCGCTCAGCGCCAGGAAGTCGCCCTCGCCCAGTGCGACGAAGCGGCTGCGGCTGCCGCGCGCCAGGTCGAGCAGCTGGCGCAGGCGCAGCACCTCACCGCCATCGAGCTCGAGTTCGCCGTCGAGCTCCAGCCATTCGCCCTTGCTGCTGGCCTTGAGCTTGACCGACGCCTCGGCCACCGCGCGCACGCGCATCGGCTTGCCCTTGGGCCATTCGGTGACGATGTGCTCACCCAGCCGGCTCAGGCCCTCCACTGCGGCCAGGGCCTGCTCGGGTTCGTCGAGCGCCCATTCATGCAGGCCCTCTTCGAGGAAGTCGAGCGCCTCCAGCAGCTTGTCGAACAGCGAGCGCTCATGCGCCAGGTCGCGGCGCGTGGACAGCGTCAGGCCCTGGTGCACGGTGGTCACCCGCATGCGCCCGCTGCCCGGGCCCAGACGCGGGCCGAAGTCGCCGAAAGGCGCAGCCAACAGCGCCAGGCGCAGGCCGCTGCCGTACGGGGTGAGTTCGGCGCGCAGGCGGCGGTCGGCCGGCACCTCGTGCCCGGCCTCGGCATCGCTGGCCACCTGGAAGTGCGCCGCCAGCACGCGCAGCGCCGCGTCCAGCTCGGCGCGCGCCGCGACCGGCACCTTCCAACCCTGCGCCACCAGCTCGTCCACGCGCAGCTGCGCGGCCGTCAGCCGCACCAGCCTGGCGCGGCCGTCGCCATCGGGCAGCAGCATCAGGCTGCGTTGACGCGCACGCTGCGTGCGCCAGCGCGGCGGCAGCAGCTCGTCCTGGGCCTCGGCCTTGCGGTGCTCGTCGGTGCGCACCGGGTCCAACAGCCTGAAGGCAATGTGCTCGCCCTGCGTCATGATCTCCAGCGCCGGCAGACCTTCACTGACTTCGATGAAGCGCGTCGGCTCGCGCTCCCAGGCCACGAAAGGGTGGCGCACCAGCGCGGGCGCGGCATCGACGATGTCCAGCA
>Ga0105090_10000277_pt1 | contig 23829 bp, 21 predicted proteins | sample PPLLak3March2015_FD_79110 | JGI IMG/M metagenome (GOLD analysis project Ga0105090, IMG submission 79110) | Freshwater sediment microbial communities from Prairie Pothole Lake near Jamestown, North Dakota, USA - PPLs Lake P7 Core (1) Depth... | ecosystem: Environmental > Aquatic > Freshwater >...
CTAACATCTGTATTGCCAATCATTGACACTTTTTGTATTTGCGATACTGGTTCAACAGACAATACATGTGAAATCATTACTGAATTTTTCGAGAAACACGACATTAAAGGGAAAATTGTTAAAGAACCATTTAAGAATTTTGAATATAATCGTAATTTCTCTCTTTTTAATTGTATTGGATTGTCAGATTATGTCTTGTTACTAGATGCTGACATGATATTAGACATTCGCAATTTCAATAAAAATATGTTGGCAATGGCTGACTCGTTCCATATTTTACAAGGGTCAGACCAGTTTTATTATCAAAACATGAGAATTGTAAAAAACAATGGATTGTATAAATATGTGGGTGTTACACATGAATACATTGATACACCCAATAATAACAGATCAATAGGTATTGATAAAACTCAATTGTTTATTAATGATTATGGGGATGGCGGTTGTAAATCCGACAAATTTGAGAGAGATGTTTTATTATTAACAAATGGAATTGCGGATGACCCTACAAATGTGAGATATCATTTTTATTTGGCAAATAGTTATCATGATTTGGGGAAAAATAAAGACGCAATCGAAATGTATAAAAAACGCATCGCATTGGGTGGTTGGAACCAAGAAATATGGTATAGTTATTATAGAATAGGAGTATGTTATAAAAACATGAACAAAATACCAGATGCTATTTATTATTGGTTAGAAGCATATAATTATTTGCCTGAAAGGTTGGAAGCATTGCATGAAATAATGTTTTATTATAGAGTTAAAGGTAATCAGAGATTGGCTATTGATATTTATAACATGTGCAAACATATCTTTGATAAAAAAGTAAACATTGATGATTATTTGTTTTTACAAGCATCAGTCTATTCATATAAAATATATTATGAATATACAATTTGTGCGTGCTATATTGGAATTACAAACATTAACAATGAGATGATGATTGTTTTGAACGAGTGTAAAGATACAAACATTATCAACAATGTATTGTCAAACATGAAATTTTATAAACAAAAATTGGACCCAATAAAAATGATTGATTTAACAACTACGAAACACATGTTGATTGGCACATATGTAATGCAAATGCATTCTTCTTCTTCTTCTATTATTAAAGTAGACAATCAATATGTAATGAATGTGCGTATGGTGAATTACCTAATTGACAATAATGGCAATTATCATAATTGTGAAAAACATATTACTACAATAAATAAATATGTTGTGTTAGATTATGATTTTAACATTGTGAAAGAGCAGCAATTTAAACAAGATTATATAGACAGGAGATATATTGGAATTGAAGATATACGTATATTTCATGATGGTTCTGGCGATGGTTCTGGTGATGGTTCTGGCGATGGTTCTCTCGATGAAAAGAGAGAAATTAAGTATATTGGAACAGGATACCATCAAAATGATAAGATTGGCATTGTCTATGGAAAATATGATTTAGGTTCAGACGAAATAATAGATGTAAATGAAATTAATCCAGCATTTACAACTAGTAATTGTGAAAAGAATTGGGTATTTACTGAATATAACAATGAGACACATATTATTTATAAATGGCATCCTCTTCAATTGTGTAAATTAGACAAAGAAGACAATTTAATACGACTTGTAAAAGAGATTGAAATGCCGGCATTTTTCTCTCTTTCGCGTGGTTCTACATGTGGTTCAAAATATAAAAAAGAGACATGGTTTGTTCTTCATATTGTTTCATATGAACAACCGCGACATTATTATCATTGCATAGCTGTATTTGATAATAATATGAAATTGAAGAGATATTCAGCTCCTTTTAAATTTAAAGGAGAACCAATTGAATATTGTATTGGTTTAATTGTGGAAGAAGACCGTGTTATAATGACATATAGCTGTTGGGATAGAACCACACAACTTGCAATTTATGACAAGACATATATAAATGATTTGTTGAAATATTCCTAAAAATGCTAAAATGCTAAGGGATAGGCAAAGGACGCTGATTTTTTTCGATAGTCAATGGCTCTGGCACAAACACAACTGATTTTTCATATAAATTCGTAGAATTCAATTGTTTTAATTGAGGAACTAATGTTGGCGGAGAATTATTCACCAAATTTGTAGAATTAATGCCAAATAAAAAGTTTTCAATGTCAGCAGCATTGTTGGACATGGTATTCCAAGGCATTTGTCCAGGATTTAATCCATTACCTGCTAAACAAGTATTATATGCTTCTCCATATTGAGAATTCGCATATAATGTATATTGCTCATTTTGCGAATATTGTTTTTGTTCTAAACAATAATTTCCATAAGTATTTTTATTACGAGTAGATGCCATTTAATACTATATTATATTATATTTTCCAAGAATTCCATGGTTTTGTCAGAAATATTCCCTGTTTCTAAGAATTCACAGACACATGCATGAGTTTTTTCCATGTAACCAAAAGAATATAAAAATACCATCCCAAGTTCGGCATTTTCTGAGATAATTCTGGATGCCAATTGTTTCATGCATGTAAACATTCGTTCATTATGTTTTAATGTGTCAAATAAAATGGTCAATGAATTATTAATGATTTCTTCATTAAATTCTTGTATTCCAAAAATATTCAACAAATCCAGTCTATATTGGTCATCATCTTCATCTTCCTCGCTATAAGTGCATACATATTTTGTATTATAGTTTTCCATAATATGTATTATGTGTATTATGTGTATTATATTATGCGACATAGAACGCTTTAATGCAATATATTTTTCCATTCAATGGAGTCAACTATTTTTCTATAACACTCATTTTTTCCATGAATGCCAAATGTATCATACGAAGTTATCTTGTCATCACACTCACTACTTTCATAAGAAAATAAAGATGCGATGTCTAGAGGTGCATATTTTATCCCATTATTTAAAAAAATATTGCGATAAGTAATACATACCAAATGGTCTTCATTAAAACCATGTGTTGGACAATATTTCTGACAAATTTCAAGAAATCGTTTGCTTCTTAAAGAAAATCCGCCATTTCCAATTCTGATGCCATTATAATGAGCAATGTTTCTCCAAGGAGCACCGATATAATCATATTCGAGAAAACGATGATCATATTTATCTATGTTGGTAATAAATCCATCACTTTGAACAATCAATACATATTTCGTATCAACATAATTATTCAATTCTCTAATAACAAAATCACTATATTCTCCATAAGATAAATTTTTAATTTTTACATATTCTATATCATCCAACACCTCTATTGGTTTAATTGGACTGAGTATTTTTATTTTTCCAAAATTTACATGTTTTTTACTATAACAAAGTGACCGTAAATGTTCCAAAAACATATTTGTATCATCCGTTCCAGAGATAGATAACAATGTAACATGTAACAAATCAATCATTAGTACATTGTTCGAAAAAAAAATAACACAATAAACCCACTTTCCTTAAGATGATACAAAAGTGTCATCACGTGTTAATTCTCTTGATGGAACGCCTCCACGGATCCATCCCTGTGAAGCGACACCTTCAACAGAATATGCCGGATTAGACATTCTCTCTTTTACACTAGAGAGAAGAGGTGTAGAATGATAGGAAATGTAACTTTTTTCGCTCAAATTATTCACACTTTTCTTATTAATCATTTGTTCGCCTTGTTGAACTTGTGATTCAATGACAGGGTTCACATAACCACGTCCTAAATAAGGAATTGTTGCAAATGGGCGATGAAATAAATCAATTTTGGATTTTGGATGTGTTTGAATTGTTCCTATTTGTAAATTAGAACTATCATTAATATTGCAACCTCCAGCACCGACTTGATAACCTCCATTATACATGATGCCAGGTTGAGAAGTCGCCAATTCACGCGGTTTTTTCATGGAACAATCTGAAGCGAAATAATTTTGAAGCATATAATTGCTGTATCCGACATTTTGTAAATCATCTTGAGATTGACAACATGGGTCAATTCCTATTCTTGACATATTATCAAAAGTATATCCATAAACATTCGCCATTTATATATATTATACATTATTTTCTACTAAATATTTGAACAAGAACTATTAATAAAGAGTATATCTATAACTGTCTTTTACTCTAGTAATTGCACCTTCAGGCGTGCTTTCTTTAGCGGAGTATTTCAAATCTCCATATAAAAAATTTGCAAAAGCGGTTTGGTCATTGGATACACGAGTATTTGCGGTGCTGAAGAATGCACGATTTGATTGATCTAAATAGAACTTATCTGTTAAATCACTAAACAATTGTTTATTTGTGTTATCAATGCCTGGATTCATCATTTGAACTGACCGTTTCACATTTGTAGTAATATCTTCTTCAATAGATGGATTGAAAGATGGTGGAGCTGCATTACGGTTTGGATCATCTAGTATTTCAGTTAGCAATACATTTGAAAAGGGATTTTTTTTATTGCCTTCTTTAAATTCATTTCTTGCAAAAGATTGCAATGTTTCAGGATTTACAATTGAATCACCTTGTCCACAATTATTTCCTATACAAGTTGATTTATATACTAGAGGTTGAGAGAACCCTTCTTTTTTTTCTTTTTGTTGATGCACTAGAAAAATAACAAACAATGTTGCTATACTTATAAAAATCAATTTCAGTGACATGGTTATTAAATAACCAATAATTGTTAATAATATAATCAATCTTGATATGGAATTCATTTGTCTGTTATAAGACATCTTAGATGTTGGAAACAATTCGAATACATATGTTTTATTAAATAATACTGATGGTTCATTTACCCAAAATGGAACTGTCATATATATAATATTTGACAATTTATTTTTTATGTTTTTTCTCTCGTGTTATTTTTACTGGTTTATCTCCCTCATTAAATATCCTTTCTAATTCTGCATCAGTTAAAGCATCCATATGTTTTTGTTGTGTTGTTTGTTCTGGTGTTTGATGTGTTTGATGAGGTGTTCTCGGTTTTTTTGTTGATGATGGCATAGGTGTTGGGGGTCTTGTCGCTGACATCTTTTGTTTAATAGTGTCTTGTCCTGGCATTCCCATTTTTCCCAACATTGAATGGAGGTTATCCATTCCAGGCATGTGTTTCATTTTGCTCATTAAATCTCCGACTTCACTCATCAATTCTTTTTCATTAATATCACCCTCTTTTAATTTCACATCTAATCTGTCACTAACATTTTTCACCAATCCCATTAATTTACCAGGATTTTTAAAAAGTTTTTGAAAAACATCATTCATATCAGTAACATTTTCCATGTCTAGATTAAGGTCTCCAGCGGTTTCTTCCGCAATTTCTTTTGCCAAGTTTCCTAATTTTCCTCCAAGCAATCCAGCAATGTTATCATCCATCTCTGCCTCTGATGATGAGGATGATGCCATTGTATTTGCCGGATTACTTTGAAAATATTCCTGTATTTGTCCGAGTGTTTCTTCTAATTTCTCCTTAAACTCGTCTTCATTCACTTGTATATTATTGAAATCTGGCTTTACCATTCCAGTAATTGTAAATAAAATCAATTGTAAATATTTCCACATGGTTTCTCGCGTTTGGTCTGTGATGTCACATTGCCATAATGATTTAAAATACACATGTGGTAAAAATTCAGTGTCTATCTCGCTGTCTTCTTTAAACATGTCTTCATTTTTATATAAAAAATCGAAAAATCTAGGAGGATATTTTTTCGAACAAAATTTAAATATAAATTCATCGCTTGTTTTGTTTGATTTTTCAATTGCAAGGTTTCTCTCTTCTACATTTTGAATATACTGAAAACTAGAGTCAGGTTTCCTCCATTTTTCAATAAATGGTATGTATTCAGGAAAGGTAGTATAAATATCTTTGATAAAATCATTCAAAATTTTAGAAAATTCTGGAGGAACAGGAGGGGTGGACATTTAATATAAAGAATGTTGTTTATTTATATTAAAATAACGAAATACTTATATTTCGCATAAAGCCGCCAATTTTGTCAAATTTTGAATATATTTTATAGATTTTAGTTTGTTTTGTTCGCTCATATTTTTAATAGGTTGCCTAAACCTATCAATCGCTTCTATAATTTTATCTGAATTATGTGCATTTGCAAAATCACTAGAATAATCTTTATTTATAAAGAAATCCAAATTGCCTGCTTCAATCGCTGACTTGTATTTTCCAACAACATAAACATTCCATATTTTCACAATCATTTTTGGATTTGCTTTGCGAACAACCATTAATGAATTTTTTGAAACAAGCAAATCATGATCGTCCGGAAATATTTCTTGGATATCATTGACAAATTCAAAAAAATGATCATTAAATGCGGTTAAGATTGACATTGTATTATTAAATAGTAATTCAATTCTTTTAATATATTTAGTAAAAAATATAATATGTTTATTATTTACAATGAATTGGTTTGTTGCTCTTTATCTTGCATTATTATTTTTTATATTAAGTCCGAATATCTTGGTAAGGTTACCTCCAAATGGAAATAAGTTGACGGTTACCGCCACACACGCTCTCATATTTGGAGTAATTGTCTATTTAACTTGTAATATGATATGGAAATTGTCCATCAGCATGGGAATTTATGAAGGCATGACGACGGCGGCGGTGCAAAAGCCTAAAAAGAAGTAAATCTTCGCCGGTGTAAACTTAATGTTTTGAATTAATAAATTCTTGTTCTCTCTGTTGTTGCAATTTTTCAACTGTTACATCAGATGACATTTTATTTGAATTTTTATAATCTTGTTCATCTTGTGGGGTAGAAATATTATCACTATAATACAAATCTACATAATTATGCATTTGTCGAATGCCTCCAGATCCTTTCGCAGATAAATCATCCGTATTCATATCTAGAAAGCTATAGTGATCAGATACAATTCCACCAAACATGCCATTTCCACCTAATGAAAAGGATGATGGTTCTAAATTATTCATGGTTGCCGTTTTTACATTCGTTTCTTGAACCGGTTTAAAATGTTGTAATATAGACTCTCCATACAACACTTTATAACCTTGAGTTAATAATAACAATGCAGGAACACGATTGATGTTTTCAGGCATAATAATTTTTTGCCCATTTTCTAGAATGATATAAACCTTATTATTTGTATCCTTCATTCTTTTATCAATGCAAATAAAATGTATGTCTTTTGTTAGTGTCTTCTTGGTAATGCTTTGTAACAGAGATTTAGAATGTTCACAATAATTGCTATAATACAAAATAGAACTCATCTTATTTTATCTAAAGTTAATTGATACGATTTTTTAACTTATTAATAAATAGATCCAGACATTAAAGAATTAAATGGGTAAATGATATGCTAAACAGTTGTCAGTGTAAAATGCAAATATAAAATAAGAGAGAATTATTATAATAAATAAAAATTGATTTGAAATAATATTAAATATATTCTTTAACTATAATTAATCATGAACCCCAAAATTGAAAATATTGAACAAAGTAATAATGTCATGCGATTTAGATTAAGCGGTGTAAATGTAAGTTTATCAAATGCGTTGCGAAGAACTATTATTTCTGATATACCTACAGTTGTATTTAAAACATCGCCTTATGAAGAAAATAAAGCAACTATTATTTCAAATACTTCTCGCTTGAACAATGAAGTTATTAAACAAAGATTAAGCTGCATTCCTATTCATATTGATGATTTAGATATGCCTTTCCAAAATTTGATAATGGAAGTGAATGAAGTCAATGAAACAGATAGTATAATGTATGTGACTACAGAACATTTTAAACTAAAAGACAAGACAACCAATACATATTTGTCTGAAAAAGAGATCAGGGACATTTTCCCACCAAATTCGCATACAAATTATTATATTGATTTTGTCAGATTAAGACCAAAAATATCGGATGAATTGCCTGGTGAAAAACTCCATATGACATGTGATTTGTCTATTGGCACATGTAAAGAAGATGGTATGTTTAATGTGGTGTCTACTTGTGCATATGGATTTACACAAGATTTGTCATTGATTGAAACTGAATTGGCGAAAAAACTGCAAACATGGAGAGATGCAGGAATGAAAATAGAAGAAATCGAATTTGAAAAGAAAAATTGGTTGTTGTTGGATGCGTTTAGATTAACTATTCCGGATAGTTTTGAATTTATTATAGAAAGTGTGGGAGTATTTTCATTTAAACAACTAATAACAACTGCATGCAATGTATTAAAAGAAAGATTGACTGAATTGAATGATATTATTGAATCGGATGAATTGAGCATTGAGACGTCACAAAATACAATGGCGAATTGTTATGACATTACCTTAGAAAATGAAGATTATACTATTGGAAAAATAATAGAATATATGTTGTATACATTCTTTTATGAAAATGACAAGAATAGTAAAAATAAAGATAACAAAACACCACCGCCAAAAAGTAACGCATTAACATATTGCGGATTTAAAAAATTTCATCCACATGACTCTCATAGCATTATTCGTGTTGCATACAAAGAACCGACAAACCCATCTATTATCAAAGGGCATTTGCAGATATGCATTGCCGAATCTATTAAAGTGTACACTGCAATCATGCAGTACTTTTAAACCATTGAATAATTAAATGGGACATTACATGACATTACATGACATTACATTCTTCCATAGCGTATTAAGTATTTGATAATTTGAATAATATAATTCAAATTATTAAGTTAGTCAAAAGGTCGGTCAAATTATGTTAGTGTTTTGTTTATTATGCATTATGTTCGTAATTGAGAGAATGTAATAATAACGCAGGAGACAAGGTGTTTGCATATTCTTTTACTAATTGAAATGTTATAAACATTTTTTTACTCTTTAATTCAGTGGTATATAGTTTATGCAAATTATACATATGACATTTATATCTACCTGAATATTCTGCCAATTTCTTTTCTTTTTTAATAAAACACAATATGTAATTTGTAAATAACTCTTTTGTAAAAAGATGAAGCTTATTTCTACAAACACTAATATGAGCTTTGGTTTCTGGATAATATTTTAAAAACTCGGAAACCTTATTTTCTTGTCTTAAACATAAATATTGATATTCCAGGGTTGGTTGATTTCCACGCAATTGTCTAACCTTTTCATAAGTTATATTACGAACTTTTGTTCTGTTACCAGTTTTAACATTATAAAAGACAATTCCTACAATATCAAATGGAGTGTTTCCATTCGGACATGCGTATTCATATATCATCGTTGAAATTGATATTTTTGACAAATCAAAAATGCTAGGAAACATAATTGTAGTATTTTCCCAACATTGCCATTTTTGCATTTCAAGAGGATGCACGTGTTCAATAAACACGTTGTTTGTTAGTCCCAACTCATCAAATGTGTTTTTAATGCAATATACAGAAATCAAATATAAATGTGGTTTATCATGTGGAATTACAATTCTATTTTCAGGATGCTGTAATACAAAACTATAACATTTTGTTTTGTCCAAAGTTTCAATGTTTAACTTAGTTTCTTGACACGCTTCGTCAAACATCATTTTAAATGTTTTAGCATTCGTATAAAACTTGTTATTTCCACCTAACACAGATTTAGTAGAAATTTCCCAACTTTCACCATGCCAAAATACATTTATCATGGTTCCTTCTATAAATTCCATTCCAACAACATCTTGATCATTCATTTCTCTCTCCATAAAAAAATTATATGTCATAGATTTAGGTGGAGAATAACAGACAACTTCTTTATTATCATTTAATATAATTGAACGACACAACCCATATAAACTGTTATTTTCTAGGGCATGTTTAATATAATTCATAAAAGTATAACCTTTTTGTTTTGTAACTTTTACTTTGGAACAGATAAAATCAGTTTCAAAAAAATGTGGTATCATAGCCAAATTTGTCGTCATATTACTTGGTTGATATATAATACGTAAATTGCTTTATATCATTATTTAACTTCATTTTACTTGATTTGTTTAGTAAGTTGTCATTATATTTTCTAGTATAAATATAGATGCAATTGAATGATGTCGAATTAGATAAAAAACTGGAAGAATTAGAAAAACAACGCAAAACTTTATATGAAACCGCCTCAAAAACAAATAAAATTACAGAAAAGGAAAAATATAAAAAAATCAAAGAAGACTTGAAAATAAATCAAAAAGAAGTTATTTTATTTACAATAGAAAAAGAAAAACGTGAAACTGCACGTAAATTGACAAAAGCTCCATCTCAAATAAAAGAAATAAATACGGATTATGACGCACAACTAAAACAATTGAAAAAAAAACGCAAAGAATTACTTAAAACCGCAGACAACACAGATAAAATTACAGAAAAAGAAAAATATAGAAAACTCAAAGAAGATTTGAAACAAAACAAAGTTGATATTAGTTTGTTAGAAGAAGCACGAGAGAAAGAAGCACGCCAAAAATCAGAACAAGAGAAAGTAGAAGAAAAGGGAGAAGAAGTAGAAGAAAAGGAAGAAGAAAAGGGAGAGAAAGAACAAATAGATTATGATGCACAACTTGAACAATTAGAAAAACGACAAACAGAATTATATGAACAATCGAGAAAAACAGATAAAAAAGAAGAAAAGGAAAAATATAAAAAAATCAAAGAAGAAATTAAAAAAAATCAACAAAACATTATTTTACTAACATTAGAAAAGGAAAAACAAGAAAGAGAGAAAGAGGTAGAAAAGGAAGGAGAGAAAAAGGGGGAAAGTATAGAAGGCGTAAAAGGCGTCAATCATGTATTAATGCAATTACAATTAGGAGATGTAATTCGTTTGCATGACCCAACAGACACGACATTAAATGGTTACACTTTTTTCATTAATTATATTGATAATTCCAAAATGAAATTAATTAATCTGTCATCCATGACTATTACCGTATTAAAAATAAATAAGGACATGACAATTGAAGATAATACGATTGATGTGATTTCTCTCTTGTTTCGTAATAAAACACCTAGTTATGCCAGACAAAATAAATTGTTACCTGGAACATGGTTAAATATTTTATTTGAAGGCGACTTGCCCAAAATAGAAACTGGTGAAATTACAAACCTTGAAGAGGACATGATTGAAATTAAATTGTTTCCTTCCAATACTATTATTTTTTTGAATTTTGAATACAAAGGCATGGTAGACAATATTACACTTGAAATTAGAGACAAAATAGTAAAAGACCAAGGAATGCAAGAAGACCAAGGAGTTCAAGAAGACCAAGGAGTTCAAGAAGACCAAGGAGTTCAAGAAGACCAACCAAAAGACCAACCAGAAGACCAAGAAGAAAAGGAAAAAGACGCAGAAGAAAAGGAAATCGAAATAGAAGCACAACCAGAAAATATTACAGCAAAACTTCACAGAATTATTTTAAAGGCAAATCAAGTGGAATTCGGAAAAGAACATTTTGGAAGAATTACACAATTTATTGATGTTGACATAAGCAAACAACGATACAGCTTAGACGCACAATTGAATGATTTAATGGACGATTTATTCGCAACGGTTCCAACAATAAAAAGAAAAAATTACGCAATTTTAAATGACATACATACTACCGTAGAACGGTTCAAACAATTGCGACAACAATTTTCCACATTTGATGAATATGGAAACATTCTCTATGAAACTGTTAAAAAATCAAATTGGAAACCATTATCGGTTTATTTTGAAAAATTTGATACAAATTTGTATTGGATTTTACCAATAGTTAAAACCATAAAAAAGATCTATTTAAAAGACGATACTACAGCTGATGCCGAGAATATAGACATTAGCATAATTAACGAAGAACCATTTGAAAGTATGATGGAAATTATTGATAAATATAAATCGGCAAATTCATCTGAAGAAGAGAACAAATATTCAACCATGTTTAAAGATATGAACCCTATTTTAAGACCGTTTGAATATACTCATCATGAAAATCAAAATGATATTATTGCTCGGAAAAAAGTGCATACAAATATATTTGCAGTTGTAAATAATAATGACGATTTTATTTCATATGTTTCGCGTGGCAAAGGAACGACAACAGACCGAGGTCAATCTAACACAATAGAAGAAACAACCTATTTTACACAACAATATACGCCTGAAATCACCAACTTACATAAAGAAAATATTACTGGAAGTCAATTAATTACTACTAAAAAGACATTAATGCAAGCAGATGAATTAGAGTTGAAATCAATCATGACTTTTCCAGAACCAGTTGTCCGTTTCTCTCGCATTAATTTACCAGGAACAAATATATTGATAAAATCAAATCTGAATTCATCGTTTTTCAACTATTGGGACTTTTTTAGTAAAAAAATTACAATACAAGAAAGGACACAAACCGAAACAGAAGAACATGAATTTTTCAAAAAAATCACTAATTACAAAATGAATATAAACTCTGCATTAACAAAAGAACAAAATTATAAAAAATATATTGATAATATTATCCCAACCATCAAAAGAATTTTTAACATAATGAAAAAATACATGAATGCTAAATTATCCATTGTTGATGTCGTTTCATATTTAGAACCATTTTTAATTTATACGGATGATTTAACTTATGCACAATACAAAGAAATAACCAAATATATTAACGAAAAAATTACAGAATACAATAAATCGTTTTTATTAAACAAAAACTTTTTTAAACAACGTCTTTATAAATCCAAAAAAGAACCAGTAAAAATGGTAGAACTGTTTAAAAATCAAAATCTAATGAATCAAATATTTAACAAGTATGATTTATACAATGAGACCAACTCATTTTTTACAAATCAAGAATTATTGGCACAATTAGTAAATGTAGATTTCGGAAATTTATATAATACATTTTACTCAAAAGAAAATATTGAATTAATGTTTTCAAATGACATGACCAATTTACTTGAAAATATAAATAAAAAATTTGAAAATGAAGACGACAAAACCAAATGTAAAAATTACATTATTGCGAAAAAATATTATACTATTGAAGAATTGAAAAATGACAATGAAAAGAATATTTATTTTGATAGACAATTTGATAATACTAATTATGGAGAATTAGACTCATATGAAAAAGAGAGAAGTAAAATGTCTCCAGAACAGTTTTTCATCTTTTTACAAGGAAAAATAAAAAGTAAAATGAAGCCCAAAAGCGGAAATCATCATGACCGAACAAAGTTCGGTTTAGATGATGTTGAATCAAATTATTTAGCAGAAACCCTAATTAACGGCATGCGTCGTGTATTAGATGGCTATTATGCAATTTTAATTGATGTAATGGATTATACATATTACATTAGAAAAAATAACGCATGGGAGTTGGTAAAAGACATTGACCCTACGTTAATTAGTACAAGTGAAAATATATTGTGTAATTTACAAACAAATTGCATCTCAAAAGAAAACACTTGTAAAAACACATCAGGAGTTGTTTTATCCATCAAACAACAATTTATCAAGAAAGCAATGGAAGAATTTGACGAAAAATACGCCATTTCAAAAGAGGCATTTACAAAAATGTTGGATATAAAAATGAAATATTATGATAGAATAATTCCCAAACTCAATAAAATTGAAACACATCAAATTTTTCAATACAATGACGTGAAATATAATCTTGGGTTGACCGCTGCGGATGATTCAAGTATTGATGTCTCTCCACACGCTTCACTTTTGAGACATATTTTAGGCATGGATGATATTGAAAAACAGCAAATGTACATAATAAAATTCGTGAAAATGTTTACAGAACACCACATAGAAGATCCACATTGGTTATATTGCAACTTAATACATGTGAAATTAATTCCTACATTTTTACATACACTTGCACAATATTACAATACGCCACAATATGAGGAACAAGTAAATAAATTGAAATTAGAAATAGGCAAACTCAGTGATGATGGAGACGCGTGGGTTGACAAATATAGTGGATATGTTATTGAAAAAATTAATTTCAACGTTGACGAAGAAGGACAGCAAGGGATAAAAACTCGTGATGCGATGTTACAACAAGATGTGGAAAACCCAACCGCTAAAATGAAATTAAATCCGCAATCTGAACTCATTTCAAATATTATTACAACTATTTCTCGCGAAATGGGAATTAACATTGAGTCTGAAAGAGATTTTATCATTACGATTGTCAATACTGTCATTCAAGAACATTTGAAAAAGGAGAAGGTGTACGCAAAAATGATGCAAGACAAGGCAAACAAAGGAACCATTATTCCTTCCTACAAACAATATTATAATGACACCATTTTATTTGCAACATTCGGCACATTTTTAATTGCACTTCAAATAAGCATTCCATCTGTTCAAACACGCAAAACATTTCCTGGTTGTATCAAATCGTTTGATGGATATCCATTTGACGGTGTCAGTGATTTTAGTGCATTAACTTATATATCATGTGTTGGACATAAACTTCGAGCAAATGTTGAACCATGGTCAGTATTACAAAAGAAAACGGTTGCCTATGTCTATGATAAAATAAAATTGATACTTGACACTATATTATTAGAACTTCCAGAAATAAAACGAAAAATAATGGAAAAGGTTGAATACTTATTAAAAAGACCAGACATATTCATTTCTGAAGAGTATAGTTTGACAAAATGGAAAGAATTTTTACCACCATTGGTTGAAATTCGCATAAAACATCTTCAATATATTTCTCCTGAATTTGAAAAATCATTGTTAGATGATATTAAACGTGCGTCCCATCAACAAAGAGAGAAAGTATTGGTTGTTGAAAGTAAAGTCATTCAATTTTCTCTCGCAATACAAGAAAAAATACAACATATTGTGAAAAAACAAACACTATTATTACAATCTTATTTGGAAAATGCATGTTGCATGGATAATAAAACATTGCCAACAATTGAATATTTTAAACAAAAAGATGACAGCATTGAAATATACAATAATAATGTAATTAAATTGTCGAAAATATTAAAAGATGTTCGCGACTTATCGACTGCTGTTATGCTTTCAAGCAAAATAAATAGTAAAATTATTCGACCAACTATTTTAAAAATATTTAGTGAAGAGACTATTTATCTAGCATTTATTTATTTTTGTAAATTTAAAACATATTCGCCTATGAATGAAGCATATTTGTCTGTATGCACTTCAAAACCAGAAATTAATGAAAAGGACAAGGATAATAATATTGAAATTATTCGCAAAATGAAACTCTCCGGAATAGAATATTCATCGGAACATTTCTTGCGATTGTTGCAATTAGTAAATCGGCAAAATGTCGTTGACATGAATATATCTTTTCCAGTGATTGAACCATTAATAAATTTATTTGGATTGTTGGTTTCTATAAATGCTTCTGAAAATGACGAGGGGATTACTTTATTAATTGAATTAATAGAAACTAAAAATGATGAAAACGCAATCGATGAAGCAAATAGAAACCTATCGAATTATGTAAGTCGTCGAGTTTCTGACATGAAGACAACTATTCTTGAGTATATTCGTGAAAATTCAAAACAATTGACTAAAAATAAATTTAAAGTCATTGAAACATTTATTAATTCAAAAACAGAAACGAAAATGGAACAACTCACATTTTTCAAATCATACGCAAAAGATATTAGCACAGTATTTCCAAATATCATTTTAAATAAAATAAATTACAAAGAAGTAAAAATACCAACTTATTGGAATTTGTCAAACATTCATAATGCAGACATTCAACGAATGATTTATGAATATTATTCTCAGCTTGTTATATTTTATAATGATGATACTTTGGCACATGTATTGAGTGAAATTGAACAATCATGTCATAATTTATTATTAGTAATAAATGAAATATATTATTATGAACGATTGCCAAATAGAACAGTTGATTTGTTGGTCCAATATTTCTTTTTGAAAATATTTATCAAGTATATTGATTTGTCACAAGACCCTAAAAATATTTTTCATAGACAAGAAGAAGTGGAAAGACAAAACAAAGAAGATGAAAGAGATGCAATAAACGACGACGAAGAAGAAGAAGAAGAAGAGGAATATGAACTCGAAACACGAGATGACGACATAATGATTCGTGGAAATCAAAAAAAATTAAGAGGAAAAGTCGCTGAATTATTGATTGTTTATATTAATATTATGGTAAATCATAAAAAAGACAATGATATTTCTTATGAGGATGTTAGTGATATGGTTTTTAAAATAAAACAAAGAGAGAAAAATTCACTTACTGATAAACTTAAAGAAAAAGATGATGAAGGCAGAAACATTGATAATTTATTTAAAAAATATAAACTTGGAGATTGGAACAAAGGATTACAAAAAGGATTGACTGAATATGTTGCTGAAGAATATGATAATACATTGGAAGAAACAGATAAATATCAACAATATGAAAAACAATTAAGAAACCATGAAACACACGGCAACAATTATAATGATAATGTTAATGAAATAGACGATTTTATTGCCGAACAACAGCTTGATGAAGATATAGATAATGAAAATCGTGATATGGGATTTATGAATGAGGATTATATGGACGGAGATTACTACGGCGATGAAGTAGCTGAAACAATGGACGAATATGATTAATTTGTTCAAGTGGGTTATTTGGGTTGTTTTTTATGCGATTATCATAAAAAAAAAATAGATAATTAACTTATATATGTCATCTAGAGAATTTATGAAAGAAAACATTACATTGATTTCTATTATTTGTTTTGTTTGTATCTTTTTAATAATACAATTTACAAAACCTGCATTTTTATTTAAATCGGATGGAAGCCTGCGTGTATTTGGAATAGGATACAAGAATAAAACAATATTACCAATCTGGTTATTTTCTATCATTTTAGGAATTTCGTGTTATTTAGCGGTAATGTTTTACATCACCTATCCAAAAATTCTTTTTTAATAAAGTCATTTCAACACCTCAATGCCTACTAAGACCTACCAAATTACGATGTTATGGTGTATTGTGTATTTTGTCCAGCAGCATCTTGCTGTGCTTTAATGTCATCTTCATTTTCTAAAAATTTCTGGTAATTCTTTTCCATGGTTGATGCATCGCTCAAACATCCTCGACTTAAAATATAATACTGAATAATAGAAATTACCAAAATTCCTGTATAGAGATACCACATGAATTCTCCCACGTTGTCTCGTGAAACTACCAATTTCAACAATTCATCTCTGTAATAATCTGATGCTGATGCTGGCTTATTTAGTTGTCCTTCTCCTCCTGTTTGTTGTGGTAGTGATGGTGTTACTGATTGTATTGTTTTCATGCCTTCTTCTTCTTTTGCTTTTTCTTGTTCTTTTTCTCTCTCAGTTACAATAAAATTTTGGTATAAAGGTTGTGCTTCTAACATCGCATCAGTTTTCATAAGTGGTTGCAACAATTGCCAATAATCTTTAAAATTGCTTGGAACAATTTGGTTTATTAATATTCCCATGTTACCACAGAGTTTAATAAGAGCATCCGCAGTTGATGATGCCGCTTGTTTTTCACTTGTTGGTAAGGGTTCTATTGTTTTTGCGACATCTCCTTTGATTGCCAACATTTCACTAAATAAAATATGGGCTTTATCTGAAATATAGAAATACCCAATTACATCTGAAAAAGCAGTTTTAAATCCTGGAAATGCAATTAATACTGCCAATACAATTCCAAAAATAAGTGTCCATGGTAAAAACGTAAACAATGCAGCAACTCCGATATTTTGCGAGGCACTGCCTCCACATTTTTCTATAATTGCCGAAATATTTAATCCAAATTGTGTTAATAAAATAATCAATGCATAAATAGCTAAACCTTTTGGAGATTGTGGTGTTTCAAGTGTATCATATTTAACCTCTGGTTTAATTGAATAAAAATAAAGTATAGTCGTCAAAATAAATACAATTAAATTAATATATCCATTCATATAATTTATTTCATTATTTTATTTATATGAGTGTGATTTATAATAAATAAATACTCGCATTTATTATGAATTTTGAAGAGAAACCATCTTTGGTAGAACCAGATGTTAAATATTTTTTAAATCAAACATTAAAACAATGCGGAGTAATAAAAAATAATGTATACAATTATCTTTTCAACATTTCATTGTTCATTTTATTTTTATTAATTTTAGGAGGTTTATTACTTTATAAATACAAAGGGAAATTAACTCCTGCACAAATAAACGAAAAAAATAAACAAAAACAACAGTACATTTTATCAAAAATAAAAAATTATGAAACCACTAAAAAGATACAACGAGAAGAATTGATTACAGGATTGCCTAGTTGGCAAAATGAGTTCATGTAATGTGAAATAAATATAATACTATTTTATTATAATGAATAAAGAAGAAGAAAAGGAACAAGAAGAAAAAGGAGAATTAGAACAACAATATATACACAGAGAAAAAATAAATTCCGCGGTTAATAAATATTATGCATTAAAAATGAAATATCAATCAGAAATCAATTCTTTAAAAAAAAATATAAACAGTGAATTAAAAAAGAAACGTAACGCATTTGTTAGATTAAAAATAAAATGTATTAATTGTCGTCGTCCGGTGAAGAGTATTTTTCAAACTATATATAATGAAAAAACAGGGTCAAGAAGTTTAATTGCGAAATGCGGAGATGTTGTCTCTCCATGTGGTTTGAAAATCAACATTAATGTAGGATATTGCGAAATGCTGACGGATTCCATACCCTTATATGAAAATATGCTTTCTAAAATAAAAAATGACATTATCAAGGAAAAAAATAATACTTTGTTTGGGTATACTACAAATGAACAAGCAATATCTAATTTTAAAAAAATGAAGGATGACGTTACTGAATTTACTGAAACATTAGAAACATATTATTATTTGTATTTAAACACGATGCCAAAGAAGGAATACATTGCTAATTTGCAATATAAAGTATATGAATTCATTAATGCTATAAAAAAACAAGTAGAAGCAAACAACCCAGAAAACGCGATTGATATTTATTTGACTGATTTAAATCCAATATTGAGTAAATTAATGAAATTAAAATATCACCTAAACATTGTTGATTTTGATGAAAAAAAAGAGGTGTATACACTTATTCAACGACCAACAATACTGAGTGATTTTGAACAATTGTATGGAGATCCTAAAATTATTAGTTATGATACAGATTTACTAGAAGAAGATGATGATGAAGGTGATGAAGGTAATGAAGTTAATGAAGGCAATGAAGGTGATGATGGCAATGAAGGTGATGAGAGAAAAGTAAAGAAGACAAAAAAACAAATTTCGAAAAAGACAAATGCACCGAAATCACTTAAAGCACCGAAATCACTTAAAGCACCAAAAGCACCGAAAGAACCAAAAGCATTAAAAAAAGAAAAGACCGAAAAACCAAAAATTGCATTGCGTGTAAAAAATGATGAACCAATTGATTGGGGAACTTCAGATGACGATGACGAAGATGATGAGAATGAACAACTAGAACGAGCACAACAAGAACGAGAAATAGACCAAGAGCATTAAACCCTTGAAGAATTGAAATAAAAATAATAAGTATTGCGTAAGATTAGTTTTTATTGTTTCATGTTAAACTAAAATATGAAATAATTGACTATTTTATTCTCGATATAGATAGTATAAATAAATGTTGACAAAATATATTTCCATTCCTGTTTTTTTATTAAGTTTGATAGTGGGTCTCTTTTTTATTTATATTTTAGGTCCTGATATAAAAACAATCTTGGTGTATCCAACTCCTGAAAACATAGACAAAATTCTATTTAAAGACAAGGGCGACAATTGTTATTCTTTCACAAAAACAGAAATAGATTGTCCTGCTGATGAAAGCATTATTTCAAGCATTCCAATTCAAATCTAACTGACTAGTCTTTCTATCTTTCTCTCTCTCTCTCTCTCACAGAAATAAGAAACAATAGTAAATAGTATATCTGTATTATATGAATCAACTAAAACTTGAAAAATACATTCATACTCGAACAGGGAAAATCATTCTATCCATAGTTCTAGGTTTAGGAGTAGCATCTTTATTTAGAAGTGTATGTAAAGGGAAAAACTGCATATTGTTTAATGCAGCCCCAATAGAAGAGATACACGATAAAATTCATAAATACAATAATAAATGTTATAATTATGTTTCAAATGTGACAAAATGTGACAATAACAAAAAAATAGTAAATTTTGCGTAAATATTATAATCAATCAATCTTTATAATATTTATGAGTACGAATATTTATGATTTGCCAACAAATCCTGCCGCAGGTAATGGAAATATCAAACTAAACACGAGTGAAGCACCGTTAACTGATAGCCAAATTACTTTAGATCAAAGCACTATTAATCAAATAGTAAGTGGTCTTCAACAAGCAAGTGCAACCGGATCAACCCAATTACAGTCGCGTGATATTTCTCAAAACACAGAAAGCATTACGAATGATGCACAAATACAACCAAATTACATTCCGCCTACATCTCAACATCAACAAGATTATATTCAAGAGACTTATGCACAACAAACATATCAACACCAACCACAATCAGATAAATTAGATGATTTGTATAATGAAATTCAAACACCATTGTTTTTATCAATTTTATATTTTTTATTTCAATTGCCTGTTGTAAAAAAACAGCTGTTTACATATATGCCGATTTTATTTTCAAAAGATGGAAACATGAATATTCATGGATTTATAGCAACCAGCATTTTATTTGGATTTTCTTTTTATAGTGTAAATAAATCAGTAAAGGCAATAAACCGATTTTAAACCGGCGAAGATTTGATGAAAAAAGACGTGCCGACGAAATTAACGGTTTTACTTTAAAAATGGAGCATCCATACTATCAAACCATTCAGTAATCTCTGATTTATATTCAGAACCAAATGCGTAACCTAAAGTTTTACATAGATAAGATAAATCATTTATTTTGTCCAATTCCAAATGGAAGTGTTCGCCGTGTCCGTAAGTATCTTCAAGATAATTATTACAATATTCCACAATTTCGTCCAAGTATGACACATCCACTTTGTTACTGGTTTTACAGAACTGACCAAAGTTTCTTACTGAGTTAAGGATAAATAACTCAAATATTATCACCTCTTGTCTGTCATCTTCATCCGCAATCGTATACCTATTACCTTTAATTGTTGCGGAGATTTCATCAAAGTGTAAATGGATCCAATCCATTACGAGTTCATCAACCATATTTTTAACTTGGGTGTTCAATTGGAATGTCATTGTTGGTCGCTTTATTGGTGCTAATTTGTTATTCATGAAAAAGCATTTCAATTTTCTTTCGTTCTTACTGATAAAAATTGAAATGCTTTCTGTTTACCGTGTTTAACTCAACAACAACTCAATAACGTAATAACTCATCTCAACCCAATAATTAAATAACAATGTCCGACTCTGATAATATATGTTTGATTTGTTTGGAATGTGAAAGTGACGAGGGTAAAAAATCTTATAAAATGTCATCTATTTTTAACTATATAAAACAATGCGAATGTGATTGTATAGTTCATGTAAGTTGTTTGCGTCAGTGGCATGAACTTGAAAATAATAAATGTATTATTTGTAAACAAATAGTTTTTATAAATAATAGTGATTACAATCAGATTGTTTCGCCTGATTTATACAAATTTCAAGAAAATATGATAGGAGTTATTAAATTTATTCTATTACTCGTGTTATGTTATGCTTCGGTATACATACACATTCCTTATAACCGAAAGTAAATTCGGTCTAACTTAACTAATAAACTTGCCAATATTTTTTATTTGTTTTTCGTTTCTTGTATTGTTTTTTTGTTTTTTTCATTGAATTCATATGTTTCCTTGTTTTTGAGTAATGTTTGTATCTTTGTGCATGTGTTGGTGCATTACCAGGTGCATGTGTTGGTGCATTACTAGGTGCACGTGCGTGTGCCTCAGCAGGATTGTATTTTAAAAACCATTCATCGTATTCTGGTGTCCCCTTTTTATTTTTCAATTCTACAATTTTTTTCGCCTTTAGCGATTTCATTTCTTCTACGCTTTCCTGATGTCCATAACAAATAATACTAAATCGCTTTAACAATCCTTTTTGACTTAAACGATTTTTTTGCTGAACATCAAACAAAAATTTTGACATGCATAAAATACGGTCAATGTCATAATATGGTTCTCCAGCATATAAAAATGCCAAATAAAAACTCAACATGGTATCAATGGTTGCTATTTTTATTTTTTGAGATTGTTGAATTAATATATTATAACTATGACAACCAATTGGCTCGTAAATAAAGGCAACCGTATCCTTGCCTACTTTTATTTCATAATGTAAAGGAATGATTTCGCCAATGTTAGGTCGTTTTATTATTTTCGCATTATCTATGCCTATGTCTTTCAATCGTTCAATGGTTATTTCGGCAGTAATCAAAGGATCATTTGAGAGAACATCAAAATCGGCAATTTTTTCAAACCTTTTTTTCAAATGTGCAGGCATATATTGAGAATACTGTGAAATGGCAAAACCTCCAAAAAAAACAACTCCTTGATTTATAAATGCGTTTTTAACTGTCTCATAAATTTCATCTGCTTTATTTTCATTTTCATACTCCATTTTTCGTTGAAAATCAATTGTACCACACTGTAAATCTGTCAAAGGATAATGTTTATTTAACAAAATCAGTCGCTTCAGAACTTTTTCCCAACGGCTTGTATCTCCTGCTGGTCTAGATAATTCTAAATACATTGACATTCTTAAAAAATTGGGGTCTGTATATAAAATTCCATTGACTCTGATTGCCTTTTTTTTGATAATGTTGTATAATTTGGAAGGAACTAATGTAATGTCTGCAACTCCTTGAAAATTGACAAAAACTTTAAATGTGCCATGGTGTTGTCCTGCTTTTGCTTCAACCTCTGTATATCCTTTTTCAAAATATAAATCGGCTAATTCTTTCGCATCGTTCAACGCATTTGGAGAGAAAAAGTCGTAATCAGGCAAATCAATGTCTTCATTATATATTTTGTCTTGTTCCGGCAATAACGCATTAATAGAAATGCCGCCATAACAGACCAATGTCTTTTTTTTAATGAAATTTTCCACAATAGAAATCATTTCTTGTGTTTCGTCTGTTTTAATCATTCGTTTGGCTATTTTAGCTTCGGCTTCATCAACTTGCATACGCAATATAGCCAATTCACAATCACTGAAACTCATTGATTTATCACATGCTTTGTCTTTCATAATATATAGTAACATCTTTTTTCACCGGTCACTGACCCTAAGAATAATTCTTCAAGGGGTTAAATACTGAAACTAAAATAATCACTAGAAATGTCTCGTGACGCATAAGACAATTCCGGTCGTTGCGGCGTTGGGTCAGGCAATTCAACAGGAATATATCTTAATCTCTCTGGTTTTAAAGCAAATGCAAATCCGACTTTATCAAAAAAGCCAATGTTTTCTTCTAAATAATTATCTACATATTGATATCGCATGGCAATCATTTGGCAACCACTTTCTCTCACAACAATTCCATTTGGGTTCACTGGATTTATTTCATTGTCCGGCATTCCAATTGACAAGTTTTGTTTATTATATTCTTGCAATTCAATAAAATCCGGTGCATATTTAATATCATAATAACGCAATGCTCTCATAAAAATAGAATTGCTTGTCATGTTTACATATTCCATAAATTGTTCATTTTCTAAAAATATTTTATTATCTCTGTCAACAATAAGAATAATATTGTTTTTTGTCATAAATGTAAGCAATGGAACAGATCCAATGTTTTTCCCATGATTTTCATAACTATAATTTTCTCCGAGCATAAATGCA
>Ga0105090_10000278_pt1 | contig 23815 bp, 24 predicted proteins | sample PPLLak3March2015_FD_79110 | JGI IMG/M metagenome (GOLD analysis project Ga0105090, IMG submission 79110) | Freshwater sediment microbial communities from Prairie Pothole Lake near Jamestown, North Dakota, USA - PPLs Lake P7 Core (1) Depth... | ecosystem: Environmental > Aquatic > Freshwater >...
CGGTGCTGGCCGGGATTGCACAGGTCGTGTTGCGCTGGCTCGTGCAACAGGGCAACATTGCGCCCATCCCGCGCTCTTCAAACCCGGAGCGTATCGCGCAAAACCTCGACGTGTTCAACTTCGTATTGACCACCGACGAGATGAAACGCATCCATGCGCTGGCTCGGCCTGACGGCCGTATTGCCAATCCGGCGGGCCGCGCGCCGGCGTGGGACTGAAGTTCGACTTACAGCAAGCACCAAGAAGCCAATAACCGGAGGAAATTCATGAAAAAATCTGCACTCGCAACTTCAGCCGCGATTGCCGCCCTTTCGCTGGTCACCGCGCAAGGCGTCCATGCGCAGGGCGCGTTCCCGTCGAAAACCATGGTGATGGTCGTGCCCTACACCCCGGGTGGCTCAGCCGACGCCATGAGCCGAGCCATCGCAAGCCGCCTCGGCACCGCGCTGGGACGCAACATCGTGGTCGACAACCGGCCCGGCGCCAGCGGCATGATCGGCACCGAAATGGTGACCAAGGCGGAACCTGACGGCCACACACTGCTCGGCCATACCTCGTCATACCCCGCCACGGCCGCCGTGCGTGCCAAGCTCCCCTTTGACCCGGGCAAGGCCATCATCCCGATCGGCATGACAGCCCGCGCGCCGATGCTTTTCGCCATTCACCCGTCGGTTCCCGCGAAAAGCGCCAAGGAACTGATCGCGCTGGTGAAAAGGGACCCGAAAAAATACTTCCTGAACTACGGCTCCTCGGGAACGGGCGGTAATAACCATTTCGCTGGCGCGCTGTTCGCCTCCGCGGCGGGCATCAAGATGCAGCACATACCGTACAAGGGCATTTCGCTCGCTGTCACCGCCATTGCCTCCGGCGAAGTTGAGGTCGTCATCGCCAGTTCCTCGGCCCTGCTGCCGCAACGCGATTCGGGCCGCATCCGCATCCTCGGCGTGACCAGCGCGGAAAAGTCACCCCTGTTCCCGGAACTACCGACCATCGCCTCACAAGGCGCACCGGGCTACGAGTACGAACTGTGGTGGGGCACCTTCGCGCCGGCAGGCATGGCGCCCGACCGGCTCAAGTTCCTGAACTCGGAAATCCAGAAAATCGTCGCCAGCGCTGACATGAAGAAATTCCTTGACCTGCAAGGCGCCGAAGCCTGGCAGGTGCCGCTGGCCCAGCTGCCCGACCTGCTGCCGAAGGAAATCGCGCGTTACACAAAAGCCGCGCAAATTGCCGGCATCCAGCCGCAATAAACGGCGGGGCCGATCCTGCAGTATCCGGCGCCGGCACATGCCGGCGCTTTTTTTCGTCCTCAGGCCGTCAGGCGTCCTGCCTGATAATCACTGACCGCTCTCTCGATTTCCTCGCGCGTGTTCATCACGAACGGCCCATACTGGACCACCGGTTCACGCAAGGGTTTGCCGGCCAGCAGGATGAATCGCGCCCCCTCATCCGCGGCGGTGATGGTCACCGCATCCCCTTCCGCCAACACCCCCGCACTGTGCCGTGGCAACTTGCGCGCCTCACTGGCCGCACCGACGGCGATATCCCCTTCGTATGCGTAGAGAAACGCGTTATGCCCGGCGGGCAGCGCGTGCACGAATATTTCCTCCTGCTGCAGTGACACATCAAAATACATCGGCTCGGTGCTGAGACCCTGCATCGGCCCCGCCGTCGACCTGCCATTGATGGCCACAGTGCCGGCGATCACCTTCACACTGCCGCCCCCCGGCAGCGCAACCACCGGGATCGACGCCGCAGGAATGTCGCGATAACCGGCCGGCTTCATTTTTTCTTTCGCCGGCAGGTTGAGCCACAACTGGAAGCCGCGCATGCGGCCCTGCAACTGCTGCGGCATTTCGGAATGGATGATGCCGCGGCCCGCGGTCATCCACTGCACGTCACCGCTTTTCAGATCGCCACGATTGCCCATGTGATCTTCATGAAGCATGTGCCCATCCAGCATGTAGGTCACGGTCTCGAAACCGCGATGCGGGTGATTCGGAAATCCGGCAAGATAGTCGTCGGCGTTTTCCGAAGAAAATTCGTCAAGCATCAGGAACGGGTCCAGTCGCGCTTGCTGCGACTGCCCGAGACTGCGGCGCAATTTCACGCCGGCGCCGTCTGAAGTCGGCATTGCCGGGATTATTTGATGCAGTTTGCGCATGGCCATGACCATTACTCCGGGGACAATTGGGTAATTATTACATCGTATGACCGCAAATTCCCCAGGCAAAATAAAAACGCGGGCCGCATCACGGCCCGCGTTTTTCAAAGCAACTTCGACCTACATGCGGCCGAGGTCGGTGATCGCATCCACCACCATTGAGGTTCCGACAGCGATCAGCAGGATGTCCGAAGCAACCCGGACATACTTGTGTCCGGAGGGCGGCGCGCCAAGACGTATTACCAGTGGCTGCGGCACATCGTAATACACGACGTCGCGCGGCAGCGGCCGTCCTTTGCTCCATTTTTTCGCCTGCCCCGGCGGCATGCAGCCGTTGTTTTTCTTGGCGAGACCCGGCGGGCACTTCCCGCCGCGGAATTCCTCCGTGTAATAGTCGCGCACGACCACGTGCTGGCGTTCGCCGAAATGGCTGCCGCCATGCTGCGAATGCTGCACCTGATCACGACTCTCCTTGTTTTTGCCTTTGCCCTTGCCCGCCGATTCCGGTTTGTCGGCAAACACCGGCGTTGCAAACAGGCTTGCTGCGACAACCAGCGCCATGAACCGGTTAGTCGACATGGATGTATTGATTTTCATAACCACTCCTTTTTCTGTTGATCCATACGCAGCCCGTTAAAGAGCAGGCTGCGTAGCAGTCTGCGCAAAACCTGCACTTTGGATCCTATCCCGGGAAAACAATTCAGACTGTGTGCCAGCATACGCAGACCGGCTCATAACACGCGAAAACGTGACAACAATCACATCCGGGATGTAACAGATTGTAAATATGCCCTTGTCAACCCGCCCGGGCCGCCGCCCGCGCCATATCAGCGCCCCTTGAACACCGGTTTGCGTTTTTCCATGAAGGCACGCCGCCCTTCGATGAAATCCTCGCTGGCGCCGCAGTCATTCACCAGTTTTTCACACAGCGCAAGATCGCGTTTGGCCGGATCCTTCATCAGTTCATCGACCACGCGTTTTGCAGTCAGTATCGACAGCGGTGCGTTTTCCGCCATGCCATTCGCCATTTCGCGCACAGCGGCATCCAGTGCCTGCGCCGGAAACACCTGGTTGACGATACCCATGCGCAGGGCTTCGTCAGCCTTGTAACGGCGCGCGGTGTAAATGAACTCCTTGGCAGCCGAGGGACCGACCAGCTCCACCAGCCTGCCCAGGCCTTCAATGCCGTAACCAATGCCTAGTCGCGCCGCCGGTATGCCGAACTGGGAGCCGTCGGAGCAGACACGCATGTCGCAGCTAAGCGCCAGCGACATGCCGCCGCCGATGCAATAACCGCGAATCATGGCGATGGTCGGTTTGCCGATCTCGCGCAGGATTTTGCGCATGCCTGAAGAGGTCCTGGAGTATTTTTCCTGCGCGTCAGCGTTCGCCCGTTCGTCCTCGAACTTGGAAATGTCGGCGCCGGACACAAACGACTTGTCGCCCGCCCCGGTCAGCACGATGACCCTTACGCTGTCGTCCTTCGCAAATTCTTCAAGCACTTCGCCGGCCCGCTGCCACATCTCCAGCGACACCGCATTGCGACGCTCGGGATTGTTAAAAACCAGAAAGCCGATCGGACCTTCCCTTCTGGCCAGTATTTTGTCCGTGGTTTTGTCCGCAGTTTTGTCTTTAGCCATATGTGTTTCCCTGATGAGTGAATCTGCGCCTGTTAGTTGAACATGGCGGCCGGCACCTGCGCCACCAACCGACCACAATGCGTTCTGCCTTGTTCAGACCGGGGTGTTTTTGCGCACTTCCGGATTCAGAAAATTGCGCTGGTCGTAAACTTCCCCGCGCAGCCAGCTGATGATGTTGCTGGCGGCGATCGTGCCCATGCGCACCATCGCATCGGTGGTCACAGCGGCGATATGCGGCGTCACCAGCACATTGGGCAGCGCAAACAGCGGGTTCGCCGTATCGGGCGGCTCCACCGCAAACGTATCCAGCCCCGCGCCTGCGAGTTTGCCGCTCTGCAGCGCAGCGACCAGTGCCGGCTCGTCGATGACTGGCCCGCGCGCGGTGTTGACCAGAAAAGACCCGGGTTTCATACGCGCGAACTGCGCGGTGCCGATCATGCCGCGGGTTTTGGCGGTCAGAGGGCAATGCAGGCTGAGGATGTCGACGCTTTCCAGAAAGCGGTCAAGATCGGGTTCCAGTGCCATGCCTTGCGGCAAAGCGGGCTGTGATCGCGAATGAACCACCACCTGCGCACCGCAGGCCTGCACCAGGCGCGCGGTGCGTTCGCCAATCTGCCCGTAACCGAGGATGCCGACGGTCAGGGTGTGGAACTCGCGGGTGAACTGTTTCAGGTCGCGCCATGCCCCGCGGCGGATGTCGCGATCAAACCGCGGCAGGTCCCGGGCCAGGCACAACATCATCGCCAGTGCGTGTTCGGCCACCGCGTCGGCATTGGCACCGCCGGCCACCATAACCGCGATGCCGTGTTTTGTGGCCCCTGCAATGTCAACAGAATCGACACCGGCGCCGTGTTTGGCGACGATTTTCAGCCCGCGTGCAGCAGCAAACACCCGTTCCGTCAGGGGCGGCGAGCCACGCAGAAGCACTGCAGCCACCGTGCCCTTGGACAAGGCCGCAACCAGCGCATCCTCATCGATCACGCCCGGCATGAATTCAATGTCTGCCCCGCCATCGCGCAGCAGCTTCTGCGCCAGATCGGAAACTGTTGCCGCGGTTACCAGCACGATCGGCTTGCTCACCCTGTGTTCCTCCCGCTTCTGATTGCATTTTCGAGCGCGCAGATTAACCGATTCCGGCGGCACACGGCCGGTTCGAAAACTTTTTCCTGCATTGCCGCCAGTACCTCTAAAATGAAGCGGTCGGTGAGGTACTCAAATGAGGCGCAAAAAAATAACCGCGCCCCCGGCATCCATGTCCTAAAACATTGGAGGAGAAATCATGCATCGCCGTATTTCTGCATTCAACATTTCCGCAATCGGTATTTCCACGATACTTGGTCTGGTTGCGCTCGCGCTGACCGGCCAGGCCATCGCCCAGCAATACCCCAGCCGGCCGATCCGCCTGATCGTGCCTTTCCCCGCCGGCGGCAACGTCGACGTGTTTTCGCGCATGCTGTTCCGCCAGGTCGAGACTGAAATCGGCACCAACTTCGTCATCGACAACCGCGGCGGTGCCAACAGCATCATCGGCTCCGACGTGCTCAAAAATGCCACGCCCGACGGCTATACCGTCATGAACACCTCGTTCGGCTTCGCGGTCAATCCGGCCATCGTCAAAAAAATGCCGTTTGACGTACTCCGCGACTTCACACCGATCACCAATGTTGCCACCGGCCTCGGTTACCTGCTGGTGGTCAATCCGAAAGTGCCGGTAAAAAACGTCGCCGAGATGATCGCCCTCGCAAAAAAAGAACAGGTGCGTTACAGCACTGCAGGGGTCGGCAACGGTCAGCACCTGGCCGGCGCGCTGCTCGCCAGTATGGCCAAGATCAACATGCTGCATGTGCCCTACAAGGGCGGCGGCCCGGCGGCGGCGGCTGCCATCAGCGGCGAAGTGCAGGTGCATTTCCCGGCAGGATCGGTTGGCGTACCGCACCACAAGGCCGGTCGCCTGCGCGCCATCGCCTTCACCGGAGCCAAACGCCTGTCCTCGCTGCCGGACATTCCGACCGTCGGCGAAACCGTAAACGGTTATGTCTCCGACGCCGGCTGGCACGGCATGTTCGGTCCTGCCAAACTGCCGGCACCGATCACGAAAAAACTGCAACAGGCTGTCCACAAGGCGCTGCAGGACCCGAAAGTACGGGCCAACTTTGTTGACAACGGTTATGAGCCCAACGGCGACCCGCCGGAAGTCTGGGCCAAACTGTTCCGCGCCGATGTCAAACGCTTCGCCGAAATCGCCAAGGCTGCGGGCATCGAACCTCAATAATGTCTGTGGCAGCGGCAGGCCACCCATGACCTGCCGCTGTACCTTGATGGAAGCGCCGGGGATACGGGGCTGCGCAAAAACGCCGAAGCCCTGGAATAAATCCCGCCCGTGGCTGTATCCTCCCTCAGGAGGCACATTGCCGCCGTCTGCGGGAACATCGCGCTAGAATGTTCTCAACACCGTTTCTGCCTTCCGTTTCTGCCAATAAGCCTGGGAGATTTCATGCGCCTGACCCCAACACATTTCATATCCCGCTCCGCATTCAGCTTTACTTCCCGCTGCTTATCTCTCATCGCCGCATCTGCACTCATGCTCGGCGTTGCTACACAGCCGGCCGGTGCCGACACCCTCGCGCCACTGGCACAACCGACACCGATGCCGGCCTTCAAGCTGCCCGCCCTCAATGGCAGTGGCAGCGACGCCGATCTGCGCAACAAGGTCACCATCATCCGTTTCTGGGCCTCCTGGTGAAGTAGCTGCGTCCGCGAAATGCCCTCCGTGCAGAGGGCACATGATGAACTGAAAAAAGACGGCATCAACGTCATCACCATTTCCATCGACGGCACCGGTGCCGCCGCTGTCAAACCGATTTTTGCCAAGGGCGGTTACACCCTGCCCGCGCTGCTCGACCAGAACATGGATGTGGCGCGCGGTTTCGGTGTGCGCGGCGTACCATCCACCGTGATCGTCGACAACAAAGGCATGATCAATGCCCGCGGCCTCGGCCATGTCGATTACGACGGCGAAGTGCTGCGAAAATACGTGCGTAATCTGGCCAAAAAATAATCCCTCAACACAGGAGATTTGCCATGTCCCGGATGTCGTTGTTGCACCGCTGGATCGCAGCAGGTTTGCTGGGAGGTGCCGCGCTGTTCGCCGGCGCCGCACAGGCGCAGGTGCCGAAGGTTGGCGACAAGGCGCCGGCTTTTTCCGTGATCTCCACCACCGGGAAACCGGTGGCACTCGCGGACTACATCGGCAAAAAAAATGTGGTGCTGTTTTTCTATATCGGCGCCTTCACCGACACCTGAACGACCGAAGTCGTGGCCTTCCAGCTTGACCTCCCCAAGTTCGAGGCCGCCAATGCCCAGGTCCTGGGCATCAGTGTCGATTTCAACGCTGCCAACACCGTGTTCGCCGAAAAACTCGGCCTGAAATTTCCCTTGCTGAGCGACACCCGACGCGTGATGACGCGGGCTTACGGCGTGCTCAACGACGATCCGACCGCCGCCAATGACATCAAACGCATCGCCGGCTACCTGCGCGCCAAACGTTCATGGTTCATCATCGACCGCGAAGGCATCGTGCGGTACACCAATGTCGGCGATCCGCGCGGCATCATGCCCAACGACGAACTGCTCGAAGCACTGGCCAAAATGCGCTGACGACGGCGCGACCCGGAAAGGGTCGCGCTTCCTTAAAACGGTTTAGCCACCCACAGAATAAAATATTCTTTTAAAAACAATAAGTTATATAACTTCGTGGGATGCTGACCCAGGTGTCTCAGACCTGTCTTGTGGTCTGCAAACATCAGGCAATCTTGAAGCGGTTGCCGATCAGCGTGGCGGCGACCACCAAGGAAGTCGTGATCAAGATCATGATGATGCCCAGCGCCGACAGCCGGCCCCACAGCCCGTCTTCGGAAAAACGCAGGATCTGCACCGCCAACACCTCGGTGCCCGGCCGCGACAGCACCACGGAGAGCGTCAGTTCGCGCACGAACATCGACGCCATCAGAATCCAGCCCGACACGATGCCCGGCACCAGCAGCGGCACGATGATGCGGCGCATCGTCGTCATCGGACTCGCACCGCATACCAGCGATGATTCTTCCAGATTGCCGTGAATCTGGATGAAGGCGCTGGACATCGGCCGGATACCGTAGGGCAGGTAGGTTGCGATATAGCCGAGCAGCAGCGCCCAGATCGTCGCGTACAGCGGCGTCTGCACGAAAAACCACATGAAGCCGACGCCGATGACTATGCCCGGAAACGAAAACGAAAGGTAGCTCAGCGAATCGAGTATCCCGGACGCACGGGTCTTCACCTTGACGATGACATAGGCGACAAACACCGACAGGATCACGCCCAGCGTGGCCCCGACCACCGCCAGGAAAAGGCTGTTCTTCAGTGCCAGCAGGGAAATCGGGTCGCCCAGCACATCGTGCCAGTGCTTCAGACTCATCATCGAGAACGCCCGGGCGCTGGGCACCATGGAATACGGTACCAGCGAGGTATACATCAGCACCGCCACCGGCAGCACGATCAGCACGAAGGACAAAATACCGACAAGGAAGAACAGCGGCATCCGCGCCTTGCCGAGTTCAATCACCGTGGGTCGGAAACCACGGCTGGAAACCGTCACGTACTTCTCGCTCTCTGCGGTCAACGCACGGTAGACCACGATCAGTGTCACCGAAGCTGCCAGCACACTCATACCCACCGCCGCCGCCTTGCCGTAATCTGTGGCAAATCCGGTGGAGATCATCTCGTACAGATGTGTCGCCAACACCTGCACGCGCCCCGGCATGCCGATCACTGACGGCACGGCAAACGACGCCAGGCTGCGCACAATGCCGAGGATGAAGGCGGCAAGAATGGCCGGCCGCAGCACCGGCAGCGTAATTTTGAACAGTGTCCGCCAGCTGTTTGCGCCGCTTACCCGCGAAGACTCTTCCAGCGCCACGTCGAACGAAGCCATCGCCGGGGCGATGATCAGGTACGCGATCGGCAGGTCAAGCAGGCCCTCGATCAGGATCATGCCCCACATCGAATAGATGTTGAACGGCGCATTGTCCAGCCCGAAAACCTCCATCAGTCCAAGATTGAGCAGCCCATTCGAAGGATTAAGCAGCAGCGCCCAGCTCACCGAGAACAACAGATGCGGAATCATCATCGGGATTATCGAGATGATCTTGAACAGGAACTTGAACGGGATATCGGTGCGGGTGTTCAGGTAAGCCAGAAATATCGCCAGCACCGTGGACAGCGTCGATGAGCCCAGCACGAAAATGGTCGTGTTGAGCATGACTTCAAAAAATTCCGGGTTGGTATAAGCTTCGACGTACTTGTCAGTCGTGAAATCACCGAATGCAGTCAAGCCCTCGGAAAAGCTGCCCAGCACCAGCATCACCACCGGGCATACCGTCAGCACGCCGACGATCGCGATCAGCAGCCAGGTCAGTTTTGAGGAGCGCCTCTGGTCCATGGCCGGCCGATCTCAGATCGCTACGAGCAGGCAGTGCGCGGGGTCGAGCGTGAAGCTGACCGCGTCGCCTACGCTGAGCTTCGCATCCGGATCAATCTTTGCCAGCAGTTGCATGTCTCCGACGCGGATTTCCGCCTCATTGGCTTCGCCGACGAAGACCAGCGATTCAATGCGGCCGTTGACCAGGTTCTTCGCCGCCGCCGCCTCGCCGCCGACGATACGGATGAACTCCGGCCGGATACACAGCGTGGCTTCGCTGCCAGCGGCAATATCGCGACGCTGGCAGGCAATGCTCCCCAGCGTGCAATCAACCATCGTGTAACCGCCCTCTTCGCCGCGCACCCTGGCCTTGACCAGATTTGCGCGACCGATGAAATCCGCGACAAAACGATGGTCGGCGTCGAAATAGATCTTTTTCGGCGTGCCGATCTCGATGATCTTCCCGGCGCGCATGACCGCAATGGAATCGGAAAGCGCCAGCGCTTCGACGCGGTCGTGGGTCACGTATACCGCGGTAATCTGCAGCTTGCCGAGAAACGCCCGCAGTTCCTTGCGTGTTTCCTCGCGCAGCTTTGCATCGAGGTTGCTCAGTGGTTCATCAAACAGGATGACCTTGGGTTCGGCCACCAGCGCCCGCGCCAGCGCAACTCGCTGCTGCTGTCCGCCGGAGAGCTTGGTCGCCGGCCGCCCCTCGAATCCATCCAGTTGGACAAAATGCAGCGTTTTCGCCACGCGCTCCCGGATGGTCTCCTTCGCCATGCCGCGCACCTGCAGCGGATACGCCACGTTGTCGAAGACGGTCATATGCGGCCAGATCGCGTAAGTCTGGAACACCATGCCCAAACCCCGCTTCTCTGGCGGCACGGAGATGTTCTTCTCCTTCGACCACACCACTTCGCCACCGATGCTGATCTCCCCGGCATCCGGCATTTCCAGACCGACGATGCACCGCAGCAGCGTGGTCTTGCCGCAACCGCTGGGGCCGAGCAGCGTGAAAATCTGGTTGGCGGGTATGGTCAGGTTGACGTCATCGAGGGCCTTGATCGTCTTGCCCTCGGAATAGTAAAACCTGCTGACGCCCCGGATATTGATTTCCATGGTGTATGTCCCGGTGAACCGTTAACGCCGGCGCCAGCCCGGCCCCGCTGCGGCAATCAAACAGTCGCCCGGCATGCCGGGCGACTGACGCAGCTCAGACTGCGGCGGCTTATTTTACGTCAAAGATTTTCTTGAACTCCGCGCCCCACTTCTGAATCTCGTCATCCGACAGTTCGCGGATCGCAATGACCTTGGCCTTGTTGATGCCGTCGATCGGCGGATAGATGCCGGGGGCGAGCACGTACTCGCCGACATCCCTGGCCAGGATTTCCATGGATTTCTTCGACAGCCAGTAGTCGACGAATGCCCGGGCGGCTGCGGGATGCGGCGCCTTCGACGTCACCGCGATTGCCCGCGGAGTGCCCATCATCGGCTGCGAGACCCGCGCCCAGTCGAGCGGCGCCGGCGCCTTGGTGACGATGTATTTCGGCATCGAAATGCCGATCAGCTTCTCGCCGCTTTCGATCGGCGCCGGGGTCGGACCGAACGAGGCCACGAACATCGGCTTGTTCGCCGCGAGCCCCTGCAGGAACTTGCGCCATTCGGCCTCCGACTTGAACACATTCTCCTTCAGTCCGATCAGCCAGGAAATCGTCGTCGGATGATTGGCCGGATTGGCCATGACGATTTTGTCCTTCCACTTGGGCAGCGTCAGGTCTTCATAACGTTTCGGCACATCGGCTGCCTTGACGCGTTCCTTGTTGTAGATCAGCGCCACGTACTCGATCCCGAACAACTGGATCTGGTCGTCTTTTTTGGTCCAGTCGGGGTAGCCAGCGGCAGCAGGAGAGCGGTAAGACGCGAGCACGCCCCTTGCCTTAAGCAGATCCAGCACCGGTAGCGGCGCCTGCACCACGTCGGCCATCAGCCTGCCGGCTTCGAATTCGGTAATCGCGGTGGCAACGAATTTTGAGGTCGAAATACGCGTGTATTCAGCCTTCACGCCGGTATCGGCGGCAAAGACCTTCAGGATGGGCTCAATGGCGGTGATATTGGCATAGAACGACGCCTTGCCCTCTGTTCGCGCCCGGTCGAGCAGGGACTTATCCTGCGCCTGCGCCTGGACAGTCGCGCACAGGACGCAAATTGCTACGAGCAGCTTTTTCATGATGTTCCTCCTTGTGAACCGCGGCGGGGCAGATACTACAAACACACCGCCACGGAAAAACCATCAACAAACAATCCAGCCGAAACAACCAGCTGCGTCCGGCCACGCCAAAAGGATTACCTAGACCGGCCCCGCGCAGTTTGATGTAGATCAATCTCGAGCAAATAGACCGGCACCCCCGGATCGGGAACCCTTGCGGCGCAGCTAAATCCCGGTGCGGTTGATGTACTGATTGGCGCGTTCCTTGAACGCCTGGGCTGCGAGGAACAGCCCGCCGTCGGCGCCGTCGATGAAATGCAAATGGCGCCCGGAATAATCAAATACCAGGCAAGTCATGTGCGCGCGATCCGTGACATGCAGGCCATATAACAGCTGCCGGCGCTTGAACTGCTGCTGCAGCCACTCGTCGAGCGCCAGGCGCTGCGAATCGTTGCCGGCAAGAATCTGCCGGTAAACATCAGGGAATTTCCGCACGTCCGAATTGCGCGCCAGCGTTGCCTTGTACTGGCTCCAGTCGGTTTCCTCGGTATGCGTGCCGAAATACATCAGCGCTTTGCCGAGCAGCACGATCGCACGCGTTTTCATCAGCTGCCGCCAGCGGTCAAATCCGGAAGCCTTGCCGGTACGTACACCCAGTTCATCGGCGAGCAGATCCGCCCTCAGCGTCATCACCAGTTCCGGCAGCGACACCGGATGACAGGCATCCTCGTCACCGTAAATTTCGTGCACCTTGCGGATCACCTCGCGGTACACCGCCGCCGCGCGGGTGATCGCCTCGAATTCAGTGATGACCGGCAGGGTCGCGTAGAACCGGTCGCTGCCCACCCTGCAACACCCTCGCCACGCCCGTGATCAGGCACCCTCCGCCACACCCGGGTTCCAGTTGCCTTTGCGCATGCGGGTAATGGTGATGGTGGCAAAAACGCCCTTTTGCGTAAACGGATCGCCATCGGAGAATTTTTTGGCTTCGGCGCGGCTGTTGACGTTGAGGATGAACAGGCTGCCGGAGGCCTGAGTACCATCGTCGCTTTGTGTCGCGCCGGACAGCACCAGAATGTTTTTCTGGCTGGCCAGGTAGTCGCGGTGCGGCTGCAGCACGGTTTCCCGGATCGCGGCGGTATTCGGTTTGTCGACACAGAAGATGGCCCAAAGCATGGTGATTCTCCGTAATTTAATGTGGACTCCGACGACTGTTTTGCGCATCACGCGAAACACGCGGGAAGGCTTATCATATTGCACTTCGTGACCCGCACCAATTGGAGGAACTGCAATGACGCTCGCCTATAACCCTGAAAACCTGTTCGCCGTCAAAGTCTGGGAAGTGGAATTCCGCAAGACTGACCAGCGCACACTGATCGCGCGTATTTACCAGCCGCAGGGCAAGGGACCGTTTCCGGTGCTGCTCGATCTGCATGGCGGCGCATGGAGCCGCAAGGACCGTTATGCCAATGAACCCATGGCACGCGCCGTCGCGGCTGCCGGCATGCTGGTGGTATCACCCGATCTGCGCCTCTCTCACGAAGCCCCCTATCCGGCTTCGGTACAAGATGCGAATTACGCCATCCGCTGGCTGAAGCTCAAATCAAAGGAATGGAACGGCGACCCGGCCACCCTCGGCGTACTCGGCAGCTCCAGCGGCGGCCACATCGCCCAGTTGCTCGGGATGCGCCAGCACGATGCGCGTTACGCCGCAATCCCGCTGCCGGAAGCACCGCACATTGACGCCACCTTCTCCTACGTCGCCACACGTTCGCCGATCAGCAATCCGGTCACCCGCCGCGCGCAAGCCGAGAAAAAAGGCAACAAGGAAATGATGAAAAAGTCCGACACCTACTTCAGCGCTCCGGACAGCATCCATGATGGCAACCCGCATGAAATCCTCGAACGCAAGGAAAAGGCCACCCTGCTGCCGATGCTGATCATGCAGGGCGGCGAAGACGACAACGTGATCCCGGTGATCCAGGAAAAATTCGCCGCCGCCTACCGCGCCGCCGGCGGCGACTGCCAGCTCGAAATTTTCCCCGGCTGCGAACACGAGTGGACCGCGGTGCCGAGCCCGGATGCCGACCGTTCGCACGAAATGGTCAAGGCCTTCATCGCCAAACAGCTGCGCGCACTGCAAAAAGCCGCGTAAGCGTTCTGCGCAGCAAACAAAAAGCCCCGCAATTTGCGGGGCTTTTTGTCGTGCGGGAAACCGACTCAGTTAACCACTTTAGTTGGCCACATCAATCCATACTGATGTTCAAGGGCTTCGCCACCTTGATCCATTTCGCGATGTCGCTGTCGATCAGCTTGCCGAATTCGGCGCTTGAAACATTCGCCGCCTCCACACCCACACCAAGCAGCCGCTCCTTGATTTCCGGCTGGCGCAATGCGACCTGGATCACGCCATGCAGACGTTCGATCGCCGCTTTGGGTGTGCCTTTAGGTGCCACCAGCCCGTACCAGCCGCTGACCGCATAACCGGGCAGGCCTGCTTCAGCAATGGGGGGTACGTTGGGCAATGCCGGCGTGCGTTTCGGCGTGGTCACGCCCAGCGCCTTGATCTTCCCCGACTGCAGATGCGGCCGCGCCACCGCCACTGTCGAGAAAAACACGTTGACCCGGCCTGCCAGCAGGTCGGCCATCGCCGGATTGCCACCCTTGTACGGCACATGCAGCATCTTGATGCCGGCCAGTGAATTGAACAGCTCCGCCGCAAGGTGGGTCAGGTTGCCGGTGCTCGATGACGCGTAAGTCACCTGCCCCGGTTTGGCCTTCGCCAGCGCGATCAACTCGGTCACTGACGACACCCCGGCGCTGGGATGTGCGACAAACACATAGGCGCCGTCGCCAAACAGCGCCACCGGCACAAAATCACGCGCCGTGTCGTAGGGCAGTTTTTTGTACAGCGCCGGATTCACCGCATGGCCCGCGGCCACCACCAGCAGCGTATAGCCGTTGGGTGCGGAGGTCGCGACGATTTCGGAACCGATCAGCGTATTGCCACCACCGCGGTTGTCGACGATCACGTTCTGTCCCAGTTGCTGGGTCAGTGACGGCGCCAGCAGGCGCGCGATGATGTCATTGGCGCCACCCGGCGGATAGGGCACGACCATGCGCACAGGGCGCGTCGGAAAGGATTGGGCGTAGGCTGGCACTGCGGTGGTGACGGCGACGGCCGCCAGCAGCAAGCGTGTAAAACCGGCGGCGTGATGGATCAGGTTGGTCATAAAGCTCCTCTCGAATGCAGCACTGTTGCTGAATGTTGTTTCATATTGCTCCATGTTGAGCATTTTTACTTTAGGCCGTTGCTGACATTGGAACATCGCACGCCATGAAAAACAATCATTGCGCCGCAAAAAACATACATCAGTTACCTATCGTGGAACACGAGATGCTGCAATGTTGCACGTTGTGGACCGTTGCAAGCCTTACATACTCGATGCCGGTTTGTTGCAGTTTTTTTGGGCTACCATGCCGGCTCGCGAGATTATTACCATACCAAGTTGCCTACAAAGGAATTTCCATGGACACCACCGAGCGCAAATCCGTCAAAACTGTCACCGGCGCCCGCGCCCTCGTTGACGGCCTGCTGCGCGAAGGCATCGATCACGTCTTCGGCATCCCCGGCACACAAAACCTCGCCATCCTCGACGAACTGCGCGCGACACCCCAGATCCGCTTCATCCTGACCCGACACGAGCAGGGCGCCGCGTTCATGTCCTACGGTTTTGCCCGCGCCGCAAACAAACCGTCGGTGGTCACCGTCACCGAAGGCCCGGGCGTCACCAACATGGCCACCGGCATCGGCGCCGCATTCAAGGGCAACGTGCCGGTGATCAGCATCACCGGCGTGCAGGAAAGCATCATGCGCGAGCGCGATGCCACCCAGGACATGGACCAGATCCCCTTCATGCGCCCGATCACCAAGTGGGCCTACAGCATTCCCTACGTCGACAAGGTGCAGGAAGCCGTGCGCAAGGCTTTTCGCGTTGCCCTGACCGAACCGCAGGGCCCCACCCACATCGAATCCTCCACCGAAGTACTGCTGCAGCAGATCGCCGCGGAGACCTCCGCGCCCGCAGCCTATCGCCACACCGTGCCCGCCGTGTGCGACCCGGCGCAGATCGACGCCGCCTGGGCATTGATGCAAAAAGCCGAACGCCCGCTGTTCGTGATCGGCCGCGGCGTGATGAAAGAGCGTGCCGTCACCGCAATGCAAAAACTCACCGAAGCCACCGGCATCCCCGCAGCCGCACTGCAATATTCCCCCGACGCCTTTCCGTCGGCGCACCCGATGGCGCTCGGCCCGCTGGGCCGTAATGGATTCGACAGTGCCAACCGTGCCGCGCCCCAGGCTGACGTGATCATCGCCGTCGGCGCCCACTTCGACGTGTTCTCGACGCTGTACAAGTACGGCATCTTCAGCGAAAGCGCGAAAATCATTCACCAGACCTCCGCCGCCGGCCAGATCGGCATCGTGTTTCCGGTGACACTGGGCATCGCCGGCTCCGCGACCAGTTTCATCAACGGCCTCGCCGCCCGTGCCGCCAAGGGCGGGCCACGCAAGGCCTGGATCGACGTCGCCAAGCTGCGCGCCGAAGGCGAAGCCGAACTGCTGAAAATCCTCAAACCGGATGCCGAACCGATACAGCCACAGTTCGTCGCTCACACCATCCGCAAGGCGCTGCCCGAAAACGGCATCCTCGTCGTCGATGCCGGCAACGGCGGCAAACACGTGCGCAGCTATTTCAAGAGTTACGAACCCGACACCTTCCTCTGCATGGATGACTGGGCTTCCGTCGGCGGCGCACTGCCGATCGCGATGGGCGTCAAACTTGCCCGTCCAGACCGTCCCGTGCTGTGCACCGGCGGCGACATGGGCGCGATGTGCAACATCGGCGAGCTCGAAACCGCAGTGCGCGAAAACATTGCTGTGGTCTATGTTGTGTTCAACGACCAGGGCCTGGGCAATGAACGCGCCTTCCAGAACGAACACTTCGGCGGACGTTATTTCGCCGTCGACTACAAAAACCCGGATTTCGGCGCGCTGGCGAAGGTGTTTGGTGCACACGGTGAACAGGTAACCCGGCCGGGCGAACTTGAAGGTGCAATCAAACGCGCCTTCGCCAGCGGCAAACCGGCGGTGATCGACGTGATTATCGACCAACACATGCTGGCGCCGGTGGTGCACAAGGTCTGAACGCGCGGCACAACCGCATCCAGATCATTCGACCTTGATGCCCGCGCGCTCCACCACCTTGAGCAGCGACCGCCGCGAATTGAAACACCGCTGCGGCGGGGCTTTTTCATGACGGTGGCTGTGCCGAAGATGGAAACGGGCAACGCCGACTGCAGCAATGCGCTCCATTCACATAGCGGACTCTTTACCTTCATTCGCTTGCGCTGGCAAAAACTTCAGAGTAATAGTTAAAACACAAAGCGGACTTGGCGATGTCCGCAACCCGCATGCAGAAGCATCGCGGCACAATAACCCGGATCTGCAAGTACGACACTTTCGACACTTCATGACCAGTGAGGAACCCGGCGGCACCAGGCCGCAAGCAACACGCAGCGCCGTCCGCACCATGATGCGTGTCAATCGCAAGTCATGGCTGCTGCTGGCGGCGGGACTTGCATTGCTGGTCTGGATCGCGCACTGGTCATACTTCCGCTGGACACATGTCTATATCGATGATGCGCGCATCGAAGGTGAGATCATCACCTTGTCGAGTCGTGTTTCGGGCTGGGTCACCGAACTGCCCGTCATCGAAGGCGAAATCGTCAAAAAGGGCGACCTGCTGTTCCACATTGACGACCGTGATTCGCGGCTGCAGCGCGATGCACTGGTCGCACGACTTCAGGCGGTTGAAGGCCAGATGGCGGGGGCGCGCGCCCGCAGCGGCCAGGTTGATCTTGAAACACAGGGCAAATACCAGAGCGAAAACCATCGCCTGAAGGCCGCTGAAGCCGAGGCGGCCGCGCTTGAAGCGCAGGCCAAGCAGGCCCGGGACGACTACGAACGTGCGCGCGAACTCGCTGCCGCCAAATGGCTCTCGCCACAGGCCATGGAGCGGACACGCACTGCGTACCAGGCGGCACAGGAAAACCACCGCAAGGCGCTCGCCGACATTGCTTCGGTGCGCGGCACCCTTGCCGCCGCACACGGCAGCCGGCGCGAAGTGCAGGTCATTCAGCATCAGCAAACCGTTCTCGGACAACAGGCTGAAGAAATCCGCGCGGAAATCCGTCGCCGCGACATCGACATCTCCGATCGCGTCATCACCAGCCCCGACGACGGCCGTGTGGTTAAAACATTCGTACGCAAAGGCGAACACGTCTCGACCGGGCAACGCATTCTGATGTTCCACAATCCGCAGTCCATCTGGGTTGAAGCCAATGTCAAGGAAACGGACATCGCCCGACTGAAACCGGGCATGGAAGCAGACATCAAGGTCGATGCCTATCCCGGCCGCACTTTCAAGGGCGAGATTTACCGTATCGGGCGTGCGGCGACCAGCAAATTCGCGCTGATTCCCGACCCCAATCCCAGCGGCAACTTCACCAAGATCACGCAACGCCTCCCGGTACGCATCCAGCTCAAGGAAAAAGACCCGGTACTGCGCCCCGGCATGATGGTCGAGGTCTCCATTGCCGCCGACCGCAACCACTGAAGAACTGTTTGCGCGTTACGGACCGGCTTACCGCTGGTTCGCAACAGTCACGGTGATGCTGGGCACGATCTCGGCTGTGTTGACCACCACCAGCGTCAATGTCGCCATCCCCGACATCATGGGCGCATTCGGCATCGGCCAGGACCGTGCGCAGTGGTTGTCCACCGGCACGCTCGCGGCGATGACCGTCGGCATGCTGCTCAATGCCTGGCTGATGCAGCGTTTCGGCCAGCGCAACGTTTTCATCGGATCACTGGCCGTGTTCATCGTGGCACTGATGCTCGCCGGGCTCGCCCCCAATGAAAACGTGCTGATTTTTTCGCGCATCGTGCAGGGCGCCGTTGCCGGCATCCTGCAACCGCTGGCAATGTACACCCTGTTCCGGGTATTTCCGCCCCACCAGCGCGGCATCGCGATGGGTTTTTTCGGCATGAGCGTGATCCTCGGCCCGGCTATCGGCCCGACGCTCGGCGGCGTGCTGATCGATCTGTTCAACTGGCGTTTCATTTTTTTTGCGCCCATGGCCGTCAGCATGCTGGCCATCATCATCGGCGGCCTGTTCCTGCCGGGACGCGAAGGTAACAGCGACCGTGCACGTTTTGACTGGACGGGGTTCGTGCTGCTGTCGATTGCCGTTGCCGCCCTGCTCACAGGGCTTTCCAACGGCCAGCGTGAAGGCTGGCACTCGGACTATGTGCTGTCGCTGTTTGCGATCGCCGCCTCCACCGGCTGCGCCTTCATCGTGTGGTCCCTCAAGGTGGACGCCCCGCTGGTCAACCTGCGTGTATTTGCCAACCCCCGCTTTGCGGCGGCATCTGCCATAGGCCTGATCTACGGCGCGGGAATATTCGGCTCCACCTATCTGGTGCCATTGTTCGTGCAGACCATACAGCATGCAACGCCACTCACCGCCGGACTGCTGCTGATGCCTGCCGGGCTGGTGATGGGGGCGTTGATGCCCATAGGCGGCTACATGAGCGACCGCATTTCCCCGATCGTGCTGATCATCACCGGTCTGCTCTTTTTCGCGGTTTCGGCTTTCTGGCTCTCCAGCGTCGACACCAACATGCCGTTCTGGACCATCGCCTGGGCAGTCGTGCTGTCGCGCATCGGCATTTCGCTGATCAAACCGGCCCTGAACCTCACTGCAATGCGGGCGGTCGAACCGGAGTTGCTGAGCCAGGGTGCCGGAATGATCAATTTCGTCCGCCAGCTGGGCGGCGCATTCGGGGTCAACCTGCTGTCAGTCCTGCTCGACCGCCGCACGTTTTTCCACAGTGACACGCTGACCGCAATGCAAACCGCCGCAAACTCCACGACACTCGAACTGTTGCGCCACATGGAAGCACTGTTCGCCCGCGCAGGCGTGCCGGAGGATCTGCAGGGTCCGGCTGCGCTGGATTTCCTCGGCAAGGTGATTCACGCCCAGGCGTACACGATGGGTTTCCGCGACAGCTTTCTTGTGGTCGCCATCGTCTACGTCATCGCCATCATTCCCGTCTGGATCATGGCACGCTCCGGTACGACAAACACACGCGAGCTCTGACACCGGCGAAACCGCCCTCATCACTCCGGCCGGATGCCGCCGTCGCGGATCACCGCTTCGTAACGCAGGTACTCGTTCTGCATCAGCCGCATGAAACCGTCCGGCGTATTGTCAGACACCGATTCCGCGCCCTGGCGGAGGAAACTCATGCGCAGCGCGGACTTGCGCAACTTGAGCGTAATGTCGCCGTGCAACTGCTCAACGATGCGCCGTGACGTGCCTCGCGGCGCCACAATGCCCGACCAGCTGTCGAACTGCGCCTCCGGCAAGCCGACCTCGGCGATGGCGGGCACCGCCGGCAATGTGGTGCTGCGTTTTGGCGTCATCACCGCGAGCGCCCGCAGCCGCCCCTCGCGCAGCGGTGCGAGCACCGCGGGCAGCGTCAGCACCGCGTAATGCACATGCCCCAGCCCCATTTCGACATAGGTGCTGGTCACCGTGCGGAAGGGCACGTGCACCGCAGTCACGCCCAGCGCCCGTGAAAACACTTCGCCGGCCAGATGGGATGCCGAACCGATACCGAGCGACGCAAAATTCAGTTCGCCGGGGCGCACTTTGGCATAACGCACAAACTCGGTCGCGTTGTGCACGGGTATCCGCGGGGTCACCACCAGCACATTGGTGATCGATGCGACATGGGCCACGCCGACGATGTCCGCCAGCGCCCGGTACGGCGGTTGTTCACGCATCAGCGCCGTGATCAGCCGGGTCACACCGACCATGCCCAGCGTGTGGCCGTCGGCCGTCGCCTGCGATACGAGGGTGTTGCCGATCAGACCGCCGGCGCCGGGACGGCTGTCGATCACCACGCGCTGGCCGTAAAACGCCTCGAGTTCGGAACCGAGCGAACGCGCAAAAAATTCGTCGGCCGAACCCGGCGACTCGGCAACGATCAGGCGTATCGGCCGCGTCGGATACTCCGCCGGGGCCGGCTGCGCGACACAGGGCAGCAGACCGGCGGTAAAGAGGCAGGCACCGCTGGCCAGCCACCGTGCAATGTGCAACGGTGGCCGCATGGCCATGCTCAGCTTCGCAACTGCTGGTTGAAAAATTCCAGTGTGCGCTGCCATGACAGCTTCGCCGCCGCTTCGTCGTACCGCGGCGTGGTGTCGTTGTGGAAACCGTGCAGCGTGTTGGGATAGATGTGCGCGGTGTAACGCACCTTGTTCGCCTTCAGCGCTTCCTCGTAGGCCGGCCAGCCCTTGTTGACGTTTTCGTCGTCGCTGGCGTAATGGATCAGCAACGACGCCTTGATTTTCGGCACCTCCGCTGCCGGCACCTGACGGCCGTAGTACGGCACCGATGCAACCAGGTCCGGCATACGCGCCGCCAGCACATTGCAGATCAGTCCGCCGAAACAGAAACCGACTGCACCGAGTTTGCCCGCCTCGGGGCGCTGCTTGAGGAACTGCGCCCCCTGGTAGAGATCCTCTTCACGCTTTTTTGCGTCCTGCGACGCAAACAGCTTGCGCGCCGCATCTTCGTCGCCGGGATAACCACCGACCGGTGCCAGCGCATCCGGCCCGAAAGCGACAAAATTCGCCGTCGCCAGCCGCCGCACCACATCCTCGATGTATGGATTCAGACCGCGGTTCTCGTGGATCACCAGCACCGCCGGCAACTTGCCCTTGATATTGGCCGGCGCGGCGTAATAACCGCGCATCTTGCCCGACCCGTTCGGCGAATCGTACTCCAGGTACTGGGCGCGGATGCGCGGATCATCCTTGGCCACCTGCTGCGCCAAGGCAAAATTCGGCTTCAGGCTTTCCAGCATCGCTGCCGCGGTGAAAGCACCCACCGCATACTTGGCGGCGCGGTCGAGGAATTCACGACGGTTCAACGAGCCGTGCACATAACCGTCGAACAATTTCATCACTTCCGGCGGGTAATCACTGGCTTTTTTGCGTTCCATCTTCACGTCTCCTGTTCAGGTATGTGAATTCCAGACCATCACTGCAAATCCTGCAGCGGAATACCCAGCAGCTTCGCCGCGGTCTCACTCAGCATCATCCGGCGCTCGGCGTCGGTGAATCCCGGCGCGTTGAGGATGTGGTTCACCGAATCGGCCTGCCACGGAATCGGGTGGTCGGTGCCGATCACCAGCCGATCGACGCCGACTTCCGCCGCGAGGTGGCGCAGCGCTTCATCGGTAAACACCAGCGTGTCGAAATACATGTCGCGCAGATACTCGGTGGGTTTTTTCTTCAGCTTCACACCCGTATCCATCTCCGGCGCCACGCGCAGGCTCTGGTCCGAACGCGGCGCGTATGAAGGCAGATAACCGCCGCCGTGCGCGGAACAGATTTTCAGACCGGGGAAACGGTCGAGCGTGCCTTCAAAAATCAGATGCGACAGCGCAATCGTGGTGTCCAGCGGATTGCCGATGGTGTTCGACAACCAGCCGTTGCCCTTGAACCGCGGCTCGAGCTGCGGCGTGCTCTGCGGATGAATAAAAATCAGCACGCCGAGTTCCTCGGCCTTGGCCCAGAACGGATGGAATCTGGCATCGGAAAACTCCAAACCCGCGACGCTGGCACCAACCGCCGCGCCGCGCAGGCCGAGTTTTTTCACGCCATGCACCAGCTGCTCCACGGCCAGGTCGGGAAACTGCAGCGCCACCGACGCAAACGCAACAAAGCGGTCGGGATAGGTCTCGCACCATTCGGCGAGTTTCCCGTTCTGGATGCGAATCACTTCGGCGGCCACATCACGACCCGCGTGATACCAGGTCGGATTGATGCTGAGCGCCTCCATGTCGATGCCCTGCTCGTCCATTTCAGCGATGCGGCGCGAACCCACTTCGCCGATGCCGGGGCCGCGCTGGTCTTCAACCTTCATGTCGAGCAGCGCCAGCGCCTCGGCCACCACGCAATGCGCGTGCACGTCGATGGTTTTGACGCGTTTGCCGTTCACCAGCACCTGCCGCCGTCGTCCGCCCGCGGCTGGTGCCTGCGCGGCATTACTGATGCTGCAGCCGGTGAAAATCAAGCCACCATCATTGATGTCGTTATGCTGAGTACAGCATTGTTCGGTGTTGCGTATTGCCATTGACTCCCCCGGGGTTTGCGGCGGATCGTGGTCCACCCGTGGCAAGCAGAATACCAGTGCGCCCATGTCCACACCATGACCCTGAAGCCGGCAGCACCTTCTACTGCTTTACAATCGCCGCAACAGGGAGAGCAGACATGGATCACGGCATCTGGGCCATCTGGTACGACATCGCAGACAACAACAAAACGGAATACCTGGACTGGTTCCATCAGGTCCATATTCCCGAAAAACTGTCACGCCCCGGTTACTGCTGGGCGGCGCATTACACCCTGGGTCACGGCGGGCGCGGCCGGGGTTATCTCGCGCTGTTTGGTGGCGCAACCACGCAGACCTTTCTCAATCCCAGCCCCGGCCAGCTCGCGACCCGGCAAAGCGCCGAGACCCGCAAATTCATCGGCATGCGCCTCAATGCCGCCGCCGGCATCCTTGCTGAAGAAGCGCGTGTGGATGGCCCCGATGCCGGCAAACGCAGCCCCGGCCTGACCACGGCGCCAGTGGTGCAGATCGGCCATTACAACGCACCGACGCCCGCGGTCGAAGACGACCTCGGCGGCTGGTATGCGCAGCAACGGTTTCCGCTGCTGGCGACATTGCCCGGCTGTGTCGGTGCGCGCAAAATGCTCGCGACGGTCGGCAGCCACAAACACGCGATCCTGCACGAGTTCAGCAGCCTCGAAATGCGCGAGAAACATTTCGCGCCGCACGAGGCCGAACGGGACGATCCGAATACCTGGATGGGACGGGTGGTGCCGCAACTGCAGCATGCAGAATATTCACCCGCCGTGGCTTGCCGCATCTGGCCCGTCGTGTAGTATTCGCTTGTCATATGGCAGTCCGTCACTCTAAAGTGACATTGCTTTATAAGTCATTGTTTTTATTTATTTTTTTATAAAGCGGCCACTCGCATGGAATACACCACCCTCGGCCGCACCGGTCTCAAGGTCAGCGTTGCCGGCCTCGGCTGCGGCGGCAACAGCAGACTCGGGCTGGGCACCGGTCACGACAAGGCGCATGCGGTGGGCGTCGTGCAACGTGCGCTCGACCTCGGCGTCAACTTCATCGACACCGCGCAG